>JAEEGL016096598.1_pt1 | contig 12164 bp, 10 predicted proteins | sample 9134231 | NCBI WGS metagenome assembly JAEEGL01 (sample SAMN16246548, study PRJNA631951) | gut metagenome | biome: gut microbiome; feature: rumen; material: fiber-attached | host: Bos | place: Iran: Karaj | collected 2018-10
CTAATGACAACACATCCTCTCCCCTTTTCTTTCTCAGGCCAACACTCTCAGCAAACTTCAGTGTCAGCGATTCCGAAATCTCTTTGCTAAATTTCATAATGCTTATTTTGTTAATTTCTTTACTTCTTCTCTTGCTTTGTCAATAAGGTCTTGACGTCCCTGTGCTGCCCACTCACGGTCGCGATGGTCATTAAAGTCGTTTGTTCCGCTGGTCTCAACACCCACGTCCTCACGCTTCAGCACCTTCATGATGGTCATCCAGACAATCTTGCAGTCAAGCAGGAAGGAACACTTATCCACGTACTCCACATCATACTTTAGTTTGTCCGTCCATGTTATCGACTTTCGACCATGCACCTGCGCCCAACCCGTAATACCAGGACGAACCTCATGGCGACGATTCTCTTCCTCGGTATAGTAAGGCATATACCTTACATACAAGGGTCTGGGACCAATCAGCGACATATCGCCCTTGAAGATATTTATCAACTGAGGCAATTCGTCAATGCTGGTTGAACGCACGAAACGTCCGGCCTTTGTCAGTCGCTGTTGGTCTGGCAGCAGTTTTCCGTTCTCGTCCCGCTCATCCGTCATCGACTTAAACTTTATCATCTTGATAATCTTACCATTCTTCCCTGGCCGTTTCTGGGTAAAGAATGCGCCTGCTCCCTTGTTGGCAATACGAAGCCACACTGCTATTATCAACAGCAGCCAGCCTATCAGCAACAGAGCAACTGTAGCAATCAGGAAGTCAATGACTCTTTTAAAAAAATGTTTATACATTACCTCTTACTATTATAGATGTTCTCCAGTACATCAGCTACCTGAGCAGACAGGATTTCCTTATCATACACTTCAATCGATAATCTACGCGCATTCTCGCCCCAGACTTTTAATTTAGCTTTATCATCCTTATACAGCATGAGTTTCTTTGCAAAGTCGTCTGGGTTTTCAGGATCCACAAAGAATCCGCAGTTTTCATTTTCAACCATATCTTTTGTCCATCCAGCTGAATTTACCACTATAGGAAGTCCGGCTGACAAGGAATCAAACAGTTTGTTCGGTGAATTTGTCTGAAGAACAGGCAGATTGCGGAATGTCGTTACACTCACATCACACAAATTCACCACTTCGGTAACTGTAGCCATGGGGTGAATACCTAAGAACTGTACGTTCTTTAATTCCATTTCGTTTGCAAGCTTCCTTATGTGTGGCTCAACGGATCCGCCGCCCATGAATAACAAACGGATATCATCCCTACCATCATTTTGAAGTATTTTTGCCGTTTCCAAAATATACTCCAAACCATTTGCTGGATTCATAGAGCCAAAATGAATAACATTAAATTTTGTCAAATCCACCCCAAACTGCTTTGCCACTTCCAAATTTTTCTCATGAGGGTAGAACTTATCTGGTTTAGACATATTCGGCACCATGCTCGTCTTTTCCTTAGGTGTTCCAGCAGCAATTACGCCTTCTTGCATACCTGGTGATAAGGCCACAACATGTTCTGAACGTTCATATATTTTTCGCTCCAAATTCCTAAGAAATTTAATAACCCATTTATTCTTTATGGCTCCAACCTGTATTGGAAATTCTGGCCAAAGGTCGCGCACCTCGAATACATATCGCCATCCCATCTTCTTCTTCAAACGCATAGCGATGTACCCAACAGTCAGGGGGGTAGAAGTGGCATACACCAAATCTACATCTTTTTCTTTAGAGGCTGCATCAACAGCCTTCTGGATAAACTTCACAAACGACCAAACCTTAGACAATCGTGACATGGTTCCTTTGTAGTCATTCTCCAAATAAACCACATCAATACCGTCAACATTGACGTGACCTTTCTTCGACTTATCCTTAACCGACGACGTAATAACCGTTACCTGATGACCACGCTTTATTAATTCCTGTGAAATCCAATATGATCGTGTTCCTCCGGGCTCCCTTGGAGTACCAAAATATTGGTGTATATAAAGTATCTTCATTTCTTATTTATCGAATAACAAAATCAAGTTTTATTCCTCTTTCTGTAGCGAGTTAAGAAGGAAATCAATAGAGTCTTTTCTCTTCTCTTCCATCAATCCATTTACTTTCTGCCAATCAATTGCCTTTTGCACTTCTGCCTGCGTCATTCCATCATGAAACACTCTGTCCATCAGTCCAAAATGAGTCAGAAGCGTTTTCAGTCGTTCGTCTTTTCCTTCATTGCCTGTAAGAAAACAAATAAATGGTTTGTTCATAATAATGGAAAAACAAATGCAATGGAATGAAGCCGAAACCACCATTTCAGCACCATTTACATTAGCGAGAAACTCGGTTGGCGACATGTCATATTTCACCTTTACTGATGGGCTGAGAAAATCCTTAACCCCTGTAAAACGTGATAATTTGTGATGTATGATTCCTTTCATGTCATAACCTGTACCCAAGAACTTATCCATTTGATTCTTCCTATTGGTATAGCTAAACAGATATTTACCTCCAATAGCATTCTTAGCTGCTAATTTCTGCCATTGCTCTTTTTTCAACAAGAACACAGGATCAAGTACCAACTTGGCATCACGTCCAGTCAGATTCTTGATAATATTAACACCTGTCTGCTCGCGGGTTGAAAGATGCGCGATTCGTTTTAAACTCTGCGCATAGTCATTCTTAATAAATTCAGGCACTTCAGATAATCCAAAGCTTGAAGCGTATGATATTGTTTTTGACTCGTCTTTAACAAAACTGAGCATATATGAAGTATCTGCGCCGTTATTTGACGAATGCCAAACCTGGTCACTGCCGACAATAAACATATCATACTTATCATTAACTGCTTCTAATTGTTCTTTCGTATAATATGTACGCCCCGACAAGCGGAGATATTCCTTATCGAATTTTTCAAACTTCATTTTTCGAATCTTCATGACAGGTGCGCCCAATGTAAAGACTAATGCCTCTACTACTTTTCCATTCTTAATATTTTCTTTGATATGGAAGGGCATGTCATAAATCATCCTACGGTGACTATTCTGGTAATCAATATACTCTGCATCATAACCCTTGCTGACAAGGAATTCTTGCAGCGCGTATGCTTGCAATGCTGCTCCAAAATTAGCCGCTGTGTGAAATGTCAATAAACCAAGTTTCATTTGATCGTATTATATATTGAAATGTATTTCTTTGCTATATTATTCCATTCGAAGTCCTCTTCAAGCTTCAAAGACTCTACATTATTTATGATGGATGGATAATTCTTTATCAGGCTTTCTATTTTCTCTGCGATGCTTTCCACATTACCAGCTTGGGCTGGATAACCTACGAACCCATCGGGATAGAATCCGTCGAAACCTTGACCTTGTGCATATACTATAGGCAAATGCTGGCTCAATGCTTCTACATAAACAAGTCCAAATGTCTCAGGTTTTGATACCATGATAAAAGCATTGGCCTTACGCATTTCAGCGATTATCTCTTCTGGCTTCATAAAGGGCTGTGTTTTAATCCAAGCTTTTCCTTCAGCCATAGCCTCAACCTGAGCTACATATTCCCCGTCTTTGGGTCGATTTGGCAGGCCCTTACCTATGGCATTAAGGGTTATTTCGTACCCCTTTTCTCTTAGTTTCTCAATCGCCAGGATAGTTTCTATCAGTCCCTTGCCCTTGTAAAATGCGGCCACAAAAATCAAATTCAGTTTACCATCAAAAGTATTTGATGCTGTATTCCTATTATCAAGGAATACCTTGCTAATACCATTGGGTATCACCATCACGTTCTTCTCTATGTGATGTTTCGAGGTCTCGGGTATGCGAGCGGCTATAAATAAGTCTTTGAACTTTGGAGATATAAACACCACCTTCGACGACTTTTCCATAATCTTCGTAAAATAGCTATGCCGCCATTTCAGTCGATAATATCCAGCATCAGTATTCCGCACTGCAACAATATATGGTATATTATATTTCTTGCTTAATTCGTATGCTACAGCACCATCAAGGCATAATGTGCCAGCATGGATAACATCAACCTTGCGTATATCGAATGTTTGCTCTACATCTTTTACTATTGTGCGAATTCTCAGTCCATACAGATACTTATGATAGGGCTTCAATAAAGTGGAATAATGAATCGCTGACCCCTCATTTCTGAAATCAATCATTTTGTTACCCACACGGTCATGATTACGGCTATTCAATGGCACATATACCCACTGGGTTACCTCAGCATTCACATCAATGGCAGTATATAAGTTTGTATATACAGATGTACCACCATAGCTATTCGCAATATGAAGAATCGTCATTTTTCTATTCAAATATCTTTATTTCTAAATTACATTTCTGAAAAAACAATCTGTGTAGCATTTGTGTCTTATGAATCAAGGCTATAACATCATCGGCCGTCCCATTCTGGTCGTTACTAATCCAGTTGTTTGTTTTTTTAGAATAACATGCTCCTCCGATGCGTTTTCCGCGCAAGAGTCGCATAATATACTTATTGTTTTTCTTGAACACACTGCCACAACTGGGCTTATTACCTTCCTGACCACTTTTCACCGTGTCTTTACGTTCCTGTATCTTTGCCTCAACCTCCTCAACCGATGACTTCTTCATACGAAATGTTGCTGAAAGTATTACGGCTTTCATTTGGTGGAAAGGAGAGCACCTATACGTCGTCCATTGTCTTTTATCAACGTTCATTGTTTTGATCTGCATATCAGTTAAGTCAAGATACTCTACAGATTCCAACCAATCGGAGATTTGTTGGTGATGTATTCTGCTACGGCCAGCGTTCATATATACGATGCCTCCAACACTGGCAGGGAGCGAGTACAAATATTCAAATCCTCCTAATGCATGCTCTTTCCCGAAATTAATGAGTTTCTGAATTCTCACTGAGCAGCCAGCCTTCATCATCCCATCCTCTATAAGCACTACCTCATTATTCAGCTCCATCAAGTTAACAATGGGCATCTCAACTCTTGAAGCAAAAACCACGTTACTTCCTCCACCAAGGAAATAGTATTCACCATGAAGCTCAAGCAACAGCTTTTTTAAATCTTCAATATTCTCTGGTGTGTACAAGGTTGCCCCAACACTATGAGTCCGCATAGTACTGTACTTGTACAAATCAACATCTTTTTCTATTCTCATAATTAAAATAATTTACAGTCGACAATCTTGATATAAATGTCTTTTTTGTAGCTTTGATAGCAAATAGCTAAAACCCAAAAACATTCCAACGTTAAAGGAAATAAGATATGACGATGAAAATAGCAACTGAATAAGCAGACTTATCATCATGATATACATACTTTTATGTGCAACAGTCAGTTTCCTAAATATACCGATTTGAACTATTCCGAAAATAATCAAAATAACTAATGTACCTAAATATCCGAAATCAAGTAAAAGCTCTAAAAACACATTGTGACTATATACATCAAGATACTGTCTATCAGCCCAAACACCATTTCCTATTATCGGACTTTTATCTATAAGATTCCATACTGCTTTAGACAATTTATCGCGGCCTGAGTCATGCGTAATTAACTCGTCTGCTTCCAACAGTCTGAGCGTTCTTGAACTGATACCAACAGAATCAAAGACACCTGATAAAAAATTGACAAGGGGTTCAAAGAACAACATAATGCCCAATATCAATATAATTGCATAAAACAATAATCTAAAAACAGACATCTTACCCCAAAACTGCACAAACAAAAAATAAGTTATTGAAATGAGTATAGCTCCACGTGAACCAATTGCTAACATCTCAATCATAACTAATACAGCAAAGATTGTCCATATCAATTGTTTTTTATTTATCAAAATGAACGTAGGAAATAACAATGCGTAAGAGAAAGGCATACTATAACCTTCCAAATAAACTAACCCATTGAGGAACAAAACAGCATAAAGTAGGCCTATAAAAGCAGCGATGATTGCAACATAGAGCATGCATTTCATTAAAACAGCAAAGTTTCTTATCGATGCCATACAAAGCCCAATTGGTATAACTACTGGTAGTGTAAACTTTAAAAGATCATCTTTCATATAAGGCCACCTGCCAGGGAATAGAACCAACGTCAGTAAAATTATACATCCAACAATTGCATAAGTGATAACAGTGAGTCGAAAGTTTCTTATAAGGACAATAATCATTGACACCAAAATAGGGGCTGCAGTCAACATAATTCTATAAGAATTGGCGGTTTCCGTATCCATCTTCAGCACGTCTATCATGAATAGCTGAACTAACACCAATACAGGTTGGAGCATAGCTGTTATCGATAAAATATAATCAGCCTTGTTTTTCTTCAAAGAAAGCACATATTTTGACTTATCCCTCATTTTTCAATGATTCTTTTAGAAATAATACAGACTTACTGCGTTCTATTTCCAAGATTCTATTTGCCTCACTAAAATCACAATGGATATAATAATCAGATGAAAGACTTTCATCCTCAAGTGCATATCGATTTCCTAATTTAAATAATTCTAAAAGGCATTGTTTCCGACTATTTAGACGACTTTCCTTCTTATCAATTGTTACAAAAGGCACATTAAAATTAATGGCAAAAGCCGTTCCGTGGAATGAATTTGTCACAACAAATAATGCTTTGCTATACAATTCAACAAAACTCCTTGGATTTTCTGAACGCAGGAACTCACAATCATCAAATGATTTGAAATATGGGCGACTTGTAATAATCTTCACGCTACATTTCAACGTTTTTGCAACGCTTCTTGCAAAAGATATCACATGTTCTGACAATGATAACATATAAACCAATACATAGCCTTCGGATTCAGTGGTATTAATTGATAATGATCGGAGCCACTCTTTCTTTTCTATAAGCAATGTAGGATCCAAAACTCTAAATACTTTTTTATCAGTCAAGGGTGTTATGGCTGCAACTGCCGACTCTTCGCGTACAGAAATAGCTACGAAATCATTTAGCCATTCCTTATATTTTTTTTGAACTTCATTTGGAAGATTCGAGTGTCCTAAACTTGCAGCATAAGAAATTTTTAACGCCTTACTCGAATTGCTAAACGTTAAGAAAAAAGGCTCCTTTGAAAAAGATGTCGAATAGTTCCATACCTGATCACTTCCCGTAATCAAATGGGAATATTTGTTCTGTGGAAATTCAGTATATAATTGAGTAAAATTACGATATTCTTCGCTTGAAAAATGTATAAACTCCTCCTGAAAAGATAAAAATCCGTCTAGATTTTCATTATTTTTTTTATGCCTCCCAAGAATTCTATTTATCAAAGGGACTATTAGTTTATTGATTTTTGAACGATAATCATTAAGTGAATGATACCGATAGATACCCCCGAAACGGATTTTATCATTGTCGCACGGTACATATCCCTTATCTACTGGTCTGTATAAATTAATTACCTCTGCATCATAACCTAGAGATTCCAGTGTATGTTGTAAGGCAAAGCACTGTAAATTTGCACCAAAGTTTCTGGTGTGAATGAAAGTTAAAATTCCTATTTTCATTATTATTTCTTTAAAGATTTCAATGAGAATAACATATAACATAAACACCCCATACTATGAGGGACACAAAAAGCGATAAAAGCTCCCAATACCCCATAAATCGGGATTAACCAATAAGCAAATATAACTGTTAAAACTGCTCCCGTCAGATATATGGTGAAATATGTCTTATCTAAGCGCATTGAAATCATATACTGCATAAAGACCACACCAATTGCCATTGCAAACAAATAAACACCTAACAAAGGGAGATAACTTTCTAGAGAAGTATATTCTTCAGAAAAAAGCATTGAAGTTAATAAGCCTGGGCATACTAGCATGGGAAGAGCAAATGGAATACTTGTTCCAAACATTATTATTGCATATCGAAAGACTAACCTTCTACGCTTCTTTATAGAACAATCTTGCTTGCCTGCTTCAGCCATCATAGGATTACCAACACGAGAGATCTGGGTGTTTAGAAAAAGGCAAATATGATAAATTTGCAATCCCGCAGCATAAATACCGACAGATTTACTATCAGTATAATTATTAAGAATCAATCGAATTAACGGTCCAAAAGCAACACCTGTCACGCAACTAAGAAATATTACAAAATTTGATTTGTAAAGATTCCATATCCCTATAAGTCTGACCTTCGACAGAAAATTGATATGAAGCTGAGTGCCTATCTCATAATACTCCATAGCAACTACCACAATGCCTACTATGACAACTATTATGCCTATCTCAAACAAACCGACATCGAAATGGAAAAAGAACAACAGCCAAATAACGGCAAGGAATCCGAACTTTTGTAATAAGGCATAAATAGAACTCCAACTCATCAGTTTTAAGCTCTCATACACCGGCCCCAGCGAAATCTGAGCAATACAAGGCGAAAGAATAAGCAGGAAGTAAGTCCAGTTGACCTCTATATCCAACGGCTTATGACAGACAAAAGCAACTGCAAGAAACAATCCGAGATTAATTAGAGAGAGAAAACTGGTACTTACGATCATAGAATTCCGCTTCTCTGGGAACTGTATTAGGTCACGCACCATAGTTTTGTTGCGACCATATCTTACAAACATGGCACCCACCTCGCCTATAGCTAGACAATATGAATATATTCCATAAACAGAAGCTCCTAAGTAATTGGCCAGCTTCACTTGGGTTACCATTACACATAATCCACCTAATGCATTAAAGAAGGCCAAGCCCACAACATTATGAAGCATTTCCTTATGCTCCGTAAGCTTGTCAAACCTCTGTTTATACTTCCTGGGAATAAAGAAACGGACAACAGTGATAATAAGTATCACAAACTTGTCCAGGCCTGAGTCAATATAATATAGGAGTTTATTGTCCTTCTTGTTTATACTAGTAATCTGACTACTCATAATGCGTCTGATGGTTGGCTGATTTCAAAGCCAGAAACATTTTTAAATACAATTGCCACCTTCTTTGTGTTCTCCCCAAAAATAATTTGCAGATTATTCACGTCTGCCTTACTCACCCAATAGCCGTTATGACTGTTATATGTCATAGACTGTGAATATAATACATCATTAACATTACCTGCTGAACCATCATGCGTCTCCCTAATAGACAGATAGACATACCGGCGAGTATCGCTATGGTTTTGAGGTATTGTTATATTTATACTGCGCTTGTACGGAAACTGACTTTTCTCAAAAGTTACCTCTGTTCCTATTTCAGAAACATCCCCATTCGCGATAGGGCAGACAGTCTGTTTAGGTTGTCCTTTATATGACAGATGGCTGAACTGCCCTAAAGGCAGGAATCCTTCATTCGAGCGTCTTCCACAATTCTGGTCTGAAATATTGAAAGAAATTTTCTTTGTCAACTCGCGTGATTCTGATTGTCTGAAAAGAGGTCTTGACTGACTGCTTACTATCTCTGACAAATCAACTCTGCTCATCGAAGTGCCAAACGAGTTGGAAAGGTGTACTCTGTTTGTCCTCCCTGATAGTTTAGCACCTATTACCCCACGCTCAGTGCGACAATCCTCAACAGTGATAATCTCTGCATTGTGAAACACAAAGGGTACAAAGTTCCCCTCTGCACATGGACGGAGAAAAAACAAACTGTTTACTTTATTATAGGTGTCATCTGAATAGATTCCCATTGCAACAACGGCATGAGTTTCACGTTCCTGGATATTCCATGAGGAACTGACACCAAATCGGCCACCAATAAAAGTATTTTCATTAGCCCATCCGATTCTTCCTTTTTTGTCGCGTTGTGTTATGAGAATACCTGTATTGCAGTCCCGAACAGATTTAATCGAGAACAAATTATAGGAACACCCACCACCATAACCAAACAACTTAACCCCAGTGTTGAAACCGCGAATAGTTCCGATATTGACCCTGCTGTTATTTATATTCTCCAATACCAGCCCGGATAATTCTGTTTGTGCCCCAGATGTATAGTCTACATCCTTTGATTTGCAGTATAGTCCTCCTTCCATGTCAAGCGTCACAGTTCCTGAGGCTATAGTAAACGAGTCATATTGACGTTTGACTGAAGCGCATACAATATTACCTATCCATTCGATGTATTTGTTACCTTCTATCCTTATGGCTTCATCTGTCTGGTAGAAATCTCCTGCAGGAATTATGATGTGGCTGGTAATTCCTTGTACCTGATTAATTATGGATCCCACGTCTACAATATGATTGCTTCTTTCGGCACCGAACCATGTAATATCTGCTTTTGGAACAGATCCCTTCACGTTACACCTGACTTGAGGATAGCCACATAGCTCCGTATTTTCGAAACGGATTGTACCATTTACTATGCTGCCTCCTTCAAACATTAGCACACAATCTTTTGGCACATGAAGTTCATTGCCACCTAAATCATAGCAGGTACTTAATTTATAAATGGCATCCTCTTCTATCATTTGCTCTGTTAGGTTAACACCTTCCTTAAGCACCACAACACTCTTTATACCAGAACCATGTAAGGTTATTGGTATAAAGAGCAGAAGTAGTAAAAATGACAAGGGAGATACCCTATTTATCAGTATCTTCAACTTTTTAACTTTATCAGTGGAAAGAATTCTTCGGAGACTGTCATATCAAATGTGTTCCTCAAAACCACGGAAATGGACGTTCAGTTCATGGAGATGCTCCAAAAGGGTTCCAAGTGGTGTCCCCTCTGTCATCTTGGCGAAGGCATTGACATCCTTGGGGAAGCACTTGCCGCCATAACCGAACTTACCATCGGGTCCGGGAACATAGGTATGAGTGTCGTTGATATAGCCGGATAGCAGCACACCAGTATGTACCTTGCGCCAGTCAGCTCCCATCTTCTCACAGTACTCGCGGCAAGCATTGAAGTAAGTCACCTTATAGGCTCCAAAGACATTGTGCATATACTTGGTCAACTCTGCCTCAAGGGGAGACATTACAGTGAATTTTTTTCCCACGAAAATTTTGGTGAGCAGATCCTGCGCTCCGGTGAATACCATCGTCTGCTTGCGGAAGTCCTCGATGAAGGTGCGCTCGGTCAGGAACTCAGGCATATAGCATACCTGATGACCAGTCTCCTTGGAGAGCATCTCACTGGTACCTGGAAGAATGGTGGTGCGCACAAACACGGGCACGTTCGGCAGGTTTGTAATGAGTTCTTTCATCAGTGTCAGGTCCTGTGTGCCATCATCCTCGGTAGGTACGTGAATCTGCAGGAAGGCAATATCAATACCACTCAGATCATCATTGTAGCCCTTGGGAGGGTCGCTAATGAATAGTTTACACTCTGGGTTGTTATTTTCCAACCAATCTTTAAGGGCTCCGCCTACGAAGCCACATCCAATAATTCCAACGTTGATCATTGTTGATAGTTTTTTAAAATGTTTGATGCAAATTGTAATGTTCTGACTGGCAGTATCGAACTGCGAACTTATGTTCCACCTGTGCAGTCAGATATTTGTTTCAAGTCATTAGCCAGAAGCCAAGCTCCTGTCATTTTACTGTTATCTTTGTTAAAGAATGTTTATGTATGTATATTTTTTGTTTTCTAGTTAAACAAGGGTCTTTTCAACCTCTCTCGGATTTTCTCAGAACAGGGTAGCCCTGATTTTTCCAGTTTTTCTCTCATTTTTCCTCACAAACACCCCATTTGTCACCTCAACCAGCCCGTTTGAAATTAATATTTCTTCACTTTAAATGGATTAGAAATCTTAACGTTCTTGCGTATTCGGGTAAAAAGTAGTAATTTTGACCTAAAGGTCGAAAGCACTCACACTCGGAAATGTTTGAGCGAGCTCACATTTCTCTCGCTTAACCGTGCCTTTGTATAGAAATGAGCGGAAAAGGCTCAATTTCCTGGATGTCTGATGAATGTCTGATAACTCTGGAAACGGTGTTTCTGTTTTACATTGACTGTCAGGCTGTTATGCGGAAGTTCACATTAGCAGGAAAAACTGTACGCGGCTTCAATGATGATTGAAACCGCAATGCACAGTTAAACAATGTTTATCATCTCCCAAGTGGTTAATCCCGCGCCGGGATTAACCGAAAATGGATGAGGGTAGGGGATGCTACACCTTTATATTATAATAAGGCAAAGGGCAGGGCGGTACGATTAATATGAGTGGTATTCTCTGGAAATGAAATTTCTGCATGTTGGTCGAGATGGCAATGTCC
>JAEEGL016183816.1_pt1 | contig 12164 bp, 11 predicted proteins | sample 9134231 | NCBI WGS metagenome assembly JAEEGL01 (sample SAMN16246548, study PRJNA631951) | gut metagenome | biome: gut microbiome; feature: rumen; material: fiber-attached | host: Bos | place: Iran: Karaj | collected 2018-10
AAACGGCGCCAAAAACATTCCCGCTATACCTATAAACATGAAAAATGCCAGACGCGGCAATATGTATAAAAGTCCGTGCATATCCTCGATATCTCTGGAGTGAAGAGAGTTTTCCGTCGCCCCGACATCCTGAAACAGCAGAGATTTTGATATTGCATGAAACAGCATCAGAAATACTCCCGCCCATATCGTCTCGGCTTTGCCCACTCCCGCGCAGGCAACCATAAGTCCCAGATTTGATATGGTGGAAAACGCCAGTACCTTCTTGCCGTCACTCTGTGCTATCGCCATGAAAGAAGTTATCAGGAAGGTAAAGCCTCCTATAAAGGCAATCATTGAACCGGTAGTCGTTTCCGACATGGCCGGAGACAATCTGAAAAGAATATAAATTCCCGCCTTAACCATTGTTGCACTGTGCAGAAGGGCCGATGAAGGTGTAGGCGCAACCATGGCTCCTATAAGCCAGGTTGAAAAAGGCATCTGTGCAGCCTTGGTCAAAGCCGCAAATGCTATGAGAGCAACAGCCACAGTTGCAGCCGATCCGCTCATATGTCCGTGTCCCACAAGATAGGCCAGCGAAACACTCCCCGAACTTATACCGAAATATACTATTCCAATGGCAAGCGCAGTTCCTCCGAGAAGGTTCATCCAAAGAGCCCTGAAGGAATTCCGTATAGCCACAGGCTCATGTGTATATCCTATAAGAAGGAATGAACATACGCTGGTAAGCTCCCAGAAAAAATCAATCCACAAAAGATTATCCGAGAGCACAAAACCGTACATTGCCCCAAGAAAAACAAACAGAAGTGTAAAGAAATAATATCTTCTGTCCTTAAACTCGGTGTGATGATGATGATATCCGTGCATATATCCCACGGCATAAATGATTATAAATGAACCGATGATCCCTATGATTATGCACATGAGGATCGAAAGATGGTCAACGGCAAGCCTGGGAGTTTCTCTTTTTTCCGGACCGGCAAGCTCATACCACGCAATAAGCAGCGTCGGCGCTATGGACAGAAGGCTTATCCAGTATTTTTTATACTTGAAGCACAAAGCCGTCACATAAACCATAAGCACCAGCTCGCTTACGAGAATTACCATGTCGGGAATATGGGCAGCCGTATATAACAGGGTTTTCTGAAGTCCTCCTGATATCCACTGGATCACCAGGAGCCCGGTTGCTGCAATTATCACAGCAGCGCTTATATAGCTTATGATATTCCTTATCCTGTTAACCCTCGTGACATACATAAGCAATGCTGCCGCAAAAGGAAAGATCATTAAAAACGGTATTGTAAAACCGGCCATCATATCCTCCGAATCTGTATCTGTTCCGAATTTCTTTACTTTTCGTACTCCATAACTTCCCTGCAGAGTATATGTCCGGGAAGACCGTTAACATATACGGGAGTGAGCTCGCCCATGATAAGAGGACGGGCATATTTAATGTATTCATCCGTAATGGAGCACCCGTCTGCTCCGACTGCATCGCAGCCCACCCGGAAAGAATTGTTTGACCATAGAGTTTTTCCTTTTTTATTCATTGCGCCGGGCGGGACTTGTATCGCCCCATAATATGATACAGGAACCGCATCTTGCACAGGATGACAATTCATTGCGCCGGGCGGGACTTGAACCCGCACGCCTTACGACACACGAACCTAAATCCTGCTTGTCTGCCAATTCCAACACCGGCGCACAACATCCCCGATTGGAATTATACCTTATCCCCAACTCTTTATCAACAAGCCCTCATAAACCAAACATTGCGTTTGCCTTATCCGTGATCTCCTTCAGCTTCTCGTGATCGATCGTCCCATCTCCGAATCCGATCACCGCTCTTAGGGGCGTAGGTCCGCAGGTCGCATCTATCATCTCCTGTGAGATCGCCTCGCTTCTTTCTCCCACCGGTTTGTCATTAACATGACGATGTGAATCAAATACCGGTTTGATCAGCGCCTCCAGCTTTTCATCTCCCAAAAAATCACTGAAGGTTGAATTTTCATCAAATCTTTTTCTGAAAACCCGGGGAGAATCCACATTCACTTTTTTAACTACCCTGATATCCCGTGATGAAGCACCCGCTTCGATATCATAATCTCCGGGTTCAACACACCAGTCGTTTTGCTGTGTATCAAAATAAGCAAATGCCCTTTTATCAAGCGTGAAACTGACTGTCTTGGTCTCACCCGCTTTTAGAGCCACCTTTTCAAAGCCCTTAAGTTCCCTGACCGGTCTTGAAATCCCGTTGGTATGAGGTGCAACATAAAGCTGCACGATCTCCTTGCCGGCCATTCTTCCTATATTTGAAACATCCACACTCACCTCAATCGTTTCGCCGGCTTTCAGTTTTCTCTTTGATACTTTGAGATTTGCGTATTTATATGTCGTGTAACTGAGTCCGTGTCCGAAGGGGAAATTAACATCCATCTTCTTTGCATCATAATATCTGTAGCCGACAAACACGCCTTCGCTGTATACCACACAGTCATTTGCTCCCGGAAAATTGAGGAATGAAGGATTGTCTTCAAGCTTTACAGGGAAGGTTTCGGGGAGTTTCCCCGAAGGGTTTGTCTTGCCGAAAAGAAGATTGTATTCCGCAGTCCCCACATTCTGTCCGCCGAGATACATCTCAAAAATCCCCTTTACATCATCCTTCCATGGCATTTCAACAGGCGAACCGTTACTAAGGACAACGACTACATTCGGCTGTACCTTAAGTACTTCCTCAATAAGCAGATTCTGACAATCTGGAAGTCTCATGTGTTTCCTGTCATAGCCTTCGCTTTCAAACAAATCCGGAAGTCCTGCAAAAATAACCGCAACATCACACTTTTTAGCAGCATTTACAGCTTTTAAAATCAGAGCCCTGTCGATCTCATCCTTCGAATCATCAAAACCCTGTGCATAGAGCAGCTCATGTCCTTTTCCCTTTGCGGCATCCCAGAACGAAGTCACCTTGAAGGCATTGATATGCGAGCTGCCTCCGCCCTGGAACCGGGGATTTTTGGCATATTTACCGATAACGGCTATAGCATCATTTTTATCAAGCGGCAAAACTCCTTCATTTTTAAGAAGTACTGCCGATTCCTCTTCGATCTTCCCTGCAAGTTCATGATCGGCATCCTTGTCCCATTTAACCGTTTTTGCCCTGCGGGATTCAAATTTATCTATGAGCTTCAATATTCTTTCCACAGCCCTGTCAAGAACCGCTTCGGATATCCTCCCTTCCTTTACGGCAGCGATTATCTCCCTGTCATTTATACCGTAGGACCCCGGCATTTCAAGATCCAGACCTGCATCAAGTCCCAAAACCCTGTTATTGACTGCGCCCCAGTCGCTCATAACAAGGCCGTCAAAGCCCCATTCGTCTCTTAAAAGACCTGTAAGGAGCCTCTTGTTTTCAGACATATGTATACCGTTTACTTTATTGTAGGAACACATCACTGTCCACGGAGCGGCATCCTTTACGGCTCCCTCGAAAGCCGCAAAATAAATCTCCCTGAGAGCCCTTTCATCTATGATTTCATTCACCGTCTGGCGTCTGGTTTCCTGATTATTTGCCAGAAAATGTTTGATGCTTGTGCCTACATTTTTACTTTGAACTCCCTTTATCATCGCACCGGAAAGCTCGGATGCAACAAGCGGATCCTCAGAAAAGTATTCAAAATTCCTCCCGCATAAAGGGGATCTTTTTATATTTACTGCAGGCCCTAAAATGGTTCCGACACCTTCAGCCTGGCATTCGTTTCCGAGAGCTTTTCCGAGTTTATTAAGGAGATTTCTGTCAAAGGAAGCCGCTGTCGCGCACGCTGCCGGAAAACACACTGCCTTTATGCTCTCACTCGCGCCAATGTGATCGTCCTTCAAGGTCTGTCTTCTCAGGCCGTGAGGTCCGTCGCTGACTTCGAATTCCGGCACATTCCTGCTTTTTACAGCCTTTGTATGCCAGAAATCCCTGCCCGAACACAATGAAGCCTTCTCTTCCAGTGTCATACCCTTTAGGATCTTCTTTATGTCCATAAACACCTTCCTTTCGTAACCTCCCAACTGATGTCACAAAGTCATAATGCTTACCATGCAGGCATGAAGGCATTATGACCTTTTGACCCTTACATCATCATACCACATTTTCAGCCCTGATAATAAGGATAATTTTAAAATTAAAAAGCGAAAATCCCCTTTTTTAATCAGGAATTTCCGCTCACGGAAACAACAACTATATCCCTGCCCTGTACTATTCTTCCGGATGAATTACCGCACTTGCTGCAGCAATAACCGTTTTCCTTTTCCGGCTTGTAAATATTACCGCACTCACACTCTGCCAGCACCGGGATATTTATGATATTTAACCCGGCTCCTTCCAGACAGGTATCTGAAGCAGCCTTTTTAAAATACATATTCAGATATTCGGGGAGGGCACCGGTCATGGCTCCCACCTCTAAAGTTATTTCCTTTACCTCCTTAAAATCGTTTTCTTTTGCGCACTGCAAAGCACAATCAACTATTTTCAGGACATAACTCAATTCATGCATATCTTTATCAGTTTGATTTTAACTCTTTCCACAGTTCATTCAACAGATTATTCGTCTCCGGATCGGTAAGAGTGCTGACTTCACAGTTTTTGGTCGCTTCATCATCGGGAAACAGTGTCTTATTATTCTGCAGCTCCTCCGGAAGCTGGCCCTTAACCGTATCGTTCGGAGTCATATAATATATATATTCAAAATCCTTAAGCGCCACATCCTCCCTGCACAGATAATCAAGGAATTTTTGGGCAGCCTCCATGTTTTCACAGTTTTTTGTTATTCCCCATGCATCGAGCCACACATTTGAGCCTTCCTTCGGTACAACATACTCAAGGTTTTCGTTATACTCGTGACCGAGATAAGCTTCTCCTGAATATACAACCGCCATGACCGCATTTCCGGCCACCACCTCGTCGCGGGCCTCATCCACAAGATAAGCACCTACATCGCTTTTTTGTTTTACCAGTGTCTCGTATGTATTCTGTATTTCTTCCTTATCCGTTGTATTCAGCGAATAACCCAGATACTTTTCAGTAATAGCGAAGGTATCACGGACCGAATTCTGCATTATTATATCTCCTGCATATTCGCCGTTAAAAAGCACATCCCAGCTGTCCACAGGTTCCTTCACCCTGGTTTTATCATACAATATACCTATGGTTCCCCAAAAATACGGGAGTGCATACTTATTGTCCGGATCAAAAGCCTTTGCAAAATCCCAGTATTTTTTTCCTATGTTTTTACCGTATTCAAAAGAGGAAAAGTCGACTTCCTTTAACTCCCCTTCCTCTATCAGACGCTTAAACATATAATCGCATGTACACAAAAGGTCATATTTAATGGCACCCGCCTTATATTTTGTATACATTTCCTCCGCAGTTACGGCCTCTTCATACTTTATCTTTATTCCGGTTTCCTTTGTAAACTGCTCTATTACCTCCGGATCCATATATTCACCGTAGTTAAAAACTATCAGCGTATCGTCATCCCCGGATGCTCCCGCCGAAGCAGGACTTTCAGCGCAGCCTGTAAAAGACAGAGTAAGTACAAAGACAAGCGCAGCAGCTAATAACCTCTTCATAATAATCCCCTTTCAAAACCTCTTTATTTTCTCAGTTCTATCCTTAACCTCCCTGCTAAGGACGGCTGTAAAATCCCCCTTTAATTTTGAGCTTGTATTTATTACTATAAGCACCACGAAAACAAATGTAAATATTATTGTTGAAAGCGCATACATTTCCGGCTTGATACCCTTCCTTATCTCACCGTATATCATGGTTGACAGAGTATTGACTCCGGGTCCCTTGGTAAAATATGTTATCACAAAATCATCCATTGACATAGTAAAAGCCATAAAAAAACCCGAAAGCATCCCGCCCGAAAGCTGGGGAAGCATAAGTGTAAAAAATGCTCTTACCGGACCTGCGCCAAGATCTCTTCCGGCATTGTATATAGACAGGTTCATGGATCTGACCTTGGGCATAACCGCAAGTATCACATAGGGTATGTTGAAGGTAATATGTGATATGAGAACCGAATTAAATCCCAGAGGCATAAACTGTATAAGCCACAGCATAAGTGCGATACCCGTTACAATATCCGCATTCAGCAGCGGTATATTGGTGACCATCATCATAACCTTCTGGCTTTTAAGCCTCATTGAGGTTATCCCGAGTGCCGCGGCAGTTCCTATGATAAGAGCTATTAGTGCCGAAAGAAATGCCAGTCCCAAAGTTGTTATAAGCGCAGATCTTATCTGCAGATTATGTATCAGGCTTACATACCATTTAAATGTAAATCCTTCCCATACCACGCGGGAACGGGAGCTGTTAAAGGACAGCACGATAAGAACAACAATAGGAGCGTATAAAAAAACTCCTATAATAAACACATAAAAGCGGCACAGAAGGTTTATCAGCTTATCTACCATGCGGTCTCCTCCTGCTTTTCATTTGTATTGTCCTTATCAACCGTAAAAGCCATACTGATGAGCACAAATATCATAAGGGCAACAGAAAGTCCGGCACCCATATTCCAGTCCATGCTATGAATGAATTCCTGCTCTATTATATTCCCGACAAGCTGAAGCTTTCCGCCTCCCAGGATATCCGCTGTTACAAAGCTTGTCATGGAGGGAACAAAAACCATGGTAATACCGCTCATAAGTCCAGGTATGGAAAGCGGAAAAATTATCTTCCTGAAAACAGTGAATCTTTTTGCTCCCAGATCTTCAGCCGCTTCAATAACATCCTCATCTATTCCCGACACGGCATCATAAAGCGGAAGCACCATATACGGCAGATAATCATAAACCACTCCGATCATTATGCTCAAAAATGTATTTGCTATGTTTATTCTACGAAAACCTATAAACTCAAAGAGGAGATTCAGTATTCCGTTTGAGGATAAAATCATCTGCCATGCAAGCAGCTTTAATATAAAATTCATCCACATCGGCAGAATAAGAAAAAAAACCGCCGATCTTCTTCCGCCGAATTTAAGACGCTTTAACACCATCACCAGAGGATATGCAAGGATAATACAGATAACGGTACAGCTTACTGCTATTTCAAGAGAAAAAATAAGCGCCTTCAAATTTGCGGGGTTTACGATCGCCAGAACATTCGCAAATGTAAAGGCGCCCGAGGTATCAAGAACGGCATATCTTACTATGACCACAAGAGGTATTATGATAAAGCCCACAGCCCACAGTACATATGGGTAAGCCAAAGAGCTTCTTTTGCTTAAATACTTATCCAAGCTTGTCTATTACCTCCTCATCGCTTGACTTGGGCTTTCTCATGATCTGGATATTTTCCGGATCTATCGCAAGAGAGACCTCACTGTTTACGGCAGCCGGTACATTACTTTGTATGGACCATTCGTGTGTTCCCGCAGTTACACTTATATCATAATAAGCTCCCTTATATATGAGATTGGTTACTATACCGTTTGTAAATCCTGTTCCCTTTGCACCTATCATCAGGTCTTCGGGTCTTATTACAACATCCACGGGCTCATTCGGTTCAAAACCCGTATCCACGCAGGGAACCTCTATCCCCTGTATCAACACAAGTCTGTCTTTCAACATTATCCCGCTTATTATGTTGCTGTCACCGATAAAATCGGCTACGAATGCATTCTGCGGTTCATCATAAATACTTTTGGATGTACCCATCTGCTGGATGATACCCTGATTCATTACCACAATTCTGTCCGACATAGTTAGCGCTTCTTCCTGATCATGGGTAACATAGACGAATGTAATGCCCACCTCATGTTTTATTCGCATAAGCTCACGCTGCATCTCATGACGCAGCTTTAGATCAAGCGCACCTAAAGGTTCATCTAAGAGAAGCATCTTCGGTTCGTTAACTATGGCTCTTGCTATGGCGATTCTCTGCTGCTGTCCTCCGGAAAGAGAGGTTGTCATCCTTTCCTCATACCCCTCCATATTTACCAGACGAAGTGCATATTTTATCTTTTCTTCTATGTATTCCCTGGATTTCTTTTTAAGTTTCAGGCCAAAAGCTATGTTCCCCGCAACATTCATATGGGGAAAAAGCGAATACTTCTGAAAAACAGTGTGTACCTGTCTTTTTTCCGGAGGAAGTGAAGTGATGTTCTGGCTCTCAAAAAAAACCTGACCGTTATCAGGCTTGACAAAGCCGCCGATTATACGTAGAAGGGTTGATTTTCCGCAGCCGGAAGGTCCTAACAGCGTAACAAACTCATTCTTTTCTATATCAAGATTCAGATCGTCCAGTATTTTTTTTCCGTCAAAGCTCTTTGTGATATTTCTTAATTCAAGAATCGTATCGCCCATTTATTTATAATGATTCCCTTCATCATTATGTTTTTCGTCATTTTGCTTTCCCGTTATTCTGTCATCACGTTCCACGCAACTTGTGTCATTCCGTTTCGCGCCACACTGCCATTTTGAGCACAGCGAGGAATCTTATTTTCATCCGAGATACAAATATGCTGCAATTCAGCGTCCATCCGGACGCTGAAGAGCAACTCAAATATACAATATTTTACTTTAATTGACAACAATAAGGACTGTAAGTAGAATATCTTTGGCTGGTGTGTTTTTTTGGAGGTTATCAATGAATATTGTTTGTCTTGATCTTGAAGGAGTCCTTGTCCCGGAAATATGGATTGCTTTTGCCGAAAAAAGCGGTATCCCTGAGCTTAAAAAAACCACAAGGGATGAGCCCGACTATGAAAAACTCATGAAATGGAGACTGGGTATTCTTAAAGACCACGGACTTGGTTTAAAAGAAATACAGGAAACGATAGCCGGGATCGATCCACTTCCCGGAGCAAAGGAGTTTCTCGATGAGCTCCGCAGTATTACACAGGTGATAATAATCAGTGATACCTTCACGCAGTTTGCAAAGCCTCTCATGGAAAAGCTGGGCTACCCGACACTCTTCTGTAATACCCTTGTTGTTTCAGAAACAGGTGAGATTACTGACTTTAAAATGAGAATAGAAGGTGCAAAGCTTGCCACGGTAAAGGCCCTGCAGTCTATAGGGTTTGAAACCATTGCTGCCGGCGACAGCTTTAATGATCTCGGAATGATAAAAGAAAGTAAAGCAGGATTTCTTTTCAGAAGTACACCGCAGATAATAAAAGACAATCCCGATATTCCCGCAATAGAGGAATACCAGGATTTTCTGGACGCCATAAAAAATTCACTCGACTGATCCTATTTTTTATCACTGCCACCGTTAAGGAAACGCATTCTGGACTCTTCCTGCTCGTTTGGATTGGTAACGGCAACTCCTTTCTGGATCGAATGGTGTTCCGTTTTAGGCTTTGATCTTGCATCCAGCCTTTCCTGAATCTTCTGACATTCTGCACACAGATAACCAACCGATATGACTTTTCCGCATTTTTCGCAGGTGAGCTTCACCTTGCTGCTATCGGCTATGCCAATCCTTCCTGTTCTGAGCCACCCCATAACATCCCTGTGAGAAACCGAAGGGAATTTCTCCCGGATCTCTTTTTCGGTGGCACCCGGAAATTCATACAGATACTCCCTCACTCTGTGATAATCATCATCAAATGTATTCTCACACTGCGGACAAGTATTGCTCCCGAATTTAGAATTAAAAATTCTTCCGCATTTATCGCAGATCTTTGCTTCCATTTGTTTCCTTTCGTAATTCACCTGTCTTTATTATAAGCTGCTGCCTCTTTTTTTCAAGCTCGTTCTCAAGCTTAAACATTTCAGCCTGCAGCTTAAGTACAGGTGCAATGATTTCCGTTCTTTCATGATCTATTATGGCCGCAACGGATACATCATCCCCGCTGCCCTTTTTTGAAAGAACCGGAAGGTATTCTTCTGTTTCTTTTTCAAATACTTCCTTTCCGTGTTCCCCCAGAATTGTAAGCATGGATCTGTACAGCGCATACACTTCTTCCATACCGGTATAAGAATCATCTATGCCGTCAGACCCGCAAAATACAGCGGCGGGAACAGTCCCGGATACATAAAAACGAAATTCCTCAGCCGCATTGTCATCGCATATGGAAGTAGTAATATTAAAAGTACATTCATCATCCCATGGAATAGGTTCTCTAAAAGAGGCATCCCTTTCCACCACCACACATTTGCCGTCTCCTATCTGCAGTCCGAAAGAACACCCTTTCCAGACCACATAAGAAATAAGCGTGGTACCATACGCTTTTTTTGCCTTTTTCTCATCATTTTCCGAAAGATATAACTGCCTGTATTTTTCCGATACATTCACCAGTTCATCTTCAATAAAAGGGTGTTTCTCATAGTCCTCCTTAACAAGCTCATTCCATTTAATAAGGATTTTTTCCGACAGCTGTTTCAAAAGAATGTTTCCGTCATCCTTAACCAACTCTTCGGGAGTGTTTTCACTTACAAATTCCTGTATACACTCTATGGCAGAACGAACAGCAAAATCTGACCCTTTATCAGTTCTCGGATAATTATCGCTTCCGTGTCCGTCGGCAACCACACAAATGTGCAGCTCCTCCTCATCGTAAGAATCTGATGAATCCTCACATACTTTATCGTTATTTATATGGTTATATCCCCTGGCAGTTGAATGAAACGAAAAAAAGCCTTCGCCCATCTGATCACCATTCTCCCCAATCACTGTCATCGCCGCTTTCTGTATTTTCGTTATTATCATTATCCACATCAAACTCAACCGCATTGACTATATCGGCTGCATCCTGTTCCGGAGTACTGATAATATCCGATGACTGTTTACTGTGGCTTTGAAATTCAGAAGCCCTGACGCTGACCTTATGAATCATCTTCTTTAAGGTATTTGTATCCTTGGCATCAAGGATTGCTTCGGCATTCCCGGTAAACTGGGCCAGCACCGATCTGTCGGATCCGCTTTCTATGTCTATAGCTATCTTAATGGCATGCTTGAACCAGTTGTTCTGCCTTATCTTTTCCAGTGCAAATTCCCAGTTATCGGTAGGCCCTCCGTCACTTAACAGCAGTATAACCGGTGCATAAGCGCCTGTCTGAGACTTAAGAAACTCATTCCTCGAAAGTCTTTTATCAAGCTCAATCAGAGCCCCTCCCAGCTCGGTCATTCCGCCGGCAGAAAGATCATTCCATATTATCTCATCGAGCCCGACCGGACCGGCCTGAGGAGTTATCCATGAATTTCCGCTTGAAAACTGAAGAATAGCCACTTTTATTTCTGCATCATCATTTGCCTTTGCAACCTCCCTTAACAGAGGAATACATTCCTCCATGGCCGCATTTACAGTTCCTATCCTCGATCCCTGCATACTTCCGGAAGTATCCACAAGATAAAAAAGCGTCATCACCTTTCTCGGTGACGGTGTTATCTCTTCTAAAAGTGACATATCTATCCTCCTTTAAAACATCCTGTCAGATTATCTTACCCTTATCCTTAGGATCATTTGTACATTCTATCTCAAAATCCTTTTTTACCGGTACAACTGCATTCGGTTCAAGAGCCCTTACGCTGCCGTCGGGAAGAGTTATTTTCCAGCTGATGCTCCCGGTATTTCTTATTCCTGACAATCTTTCATCTTTTTTATTGACCACAACCTCCCCTACCTGTGTTTCCACATCATTTAATGAAGAATCGACATGCCAGAGCATTATTTTAGTTCCGGCAAACAAGGGAAGTGTTACGGACTGAAACTCAAGTGCTCTGGGAACCATGTATTTTTTTCCGCATTCAATGCAGGAATTCTCACCCTGTTTTATCAAAAACGTCTCTTCTTTGCACAAAGGACATTTTATGATCGCTGCTTTGAAACGCATAAAAACATCAAGCCATTCTTTTTCTATAACACGGGGACTTTGTCTGAGCATAACATCTCTGCTGAACGACCTTATAAACAGATCCTTGATATAATCAGGATATACCGGCCAGAATGTCTTCAGATTACCGTCAGTCCCCGGTACGGGACGGTTTTTTTCATCCACAGGATCATAAATGAAAACAGGATCGGTGCCATAGTACTTTCTTTCCAGTTCCTTCGTCATACACGGTGGTGTTGAATATATCCCCTCTAACGGATGATTAATAAACAAAAGCCTGAAAAGTATCACCGCAAGAGAAAATCTGTCCGACTGTTTATCGGGATCAT
>JAEEGL010105885.1_pt1 | contig 12163 bp, 9 predicted proteins | sample 9134231 | NCBI WGS metagenome assembly JAEEGL01 (sample SAMN16246548, study PRJNA631951) | gut metagenome | biome: gut microbiome; feature: rumen; material: fiber-attached | host: Bos | place: Iran: Karaj | collected 2018-10
CAAGGCGGGAGACGGCTGCGATGCTGGCCAGCGCCTCTCCCCTGTAGCCCAGGGTGGATATCCTGTCAAGGTCGTCTATGCCGGATATCTTGCTCGTCGCATAGCGTTCAAGAGCGAGCGGCAGTTCGTCGAAGGGTATCCCGCAGCCGTCGTCCTCTATAACGAACGAGCTCTTGCCTCCCTGTTCCGTCTGAACAGAAATGCCGGAGGCTCCGGCGTCCAGAGAGTTCTCTATAAGCTCCTTCGCAAGCGACGAAGGGCGTTCTATAACTTCGCCCGCCGCTATCCTCATCGACACATCCGGAGCAAGTCTTTTTATCATTTGAAACCAAGCGCCTTTCTGCTCTCTTCGCGCAGCCTGCTGACCAGCTCAAGCGCGGCAAGCGGGGTCATGTTGTTCGGATCGCATGCGGACAGCTCTTCAAGAATGGCCTCCTGCCTTACATCAAAGAGCGTAAGCTGGCTGCTGCCGGAATTCTTCATCTCTTCGTTTTTCAGGGTCCCCTCTTCCTCGAATTTCGCGAGCAGCTCCTGTGAACGGCGCAGCACCGCCGGGGGTATTCCGGCCAGGCGGGCTACTTCTATACCGTAGGAGCGGTCGGAGGGGGCCTCAACGACCTTGTGCAGGAAGACTATACCTTTTTCGCTTTCGGCGACGCCCATGCTCAGGTTCACTATGCCGGGGAGCAGGTCTGCCAGCTGTGTCAGCTCGTGATAGTGAGTGGCAAAGAATACCCGCGGCTTTGAATGCTCCTGCCCCTGCAGGAATTCCACGACGGCCCAGGCTATGCTCAGCCCGTCATATGTCGACGTGCCGCGCCCGACTTCGTCCAGTATGATAAGGCTCCTGTCGGTGGCATGGCGCAGTATGCCGGCAGTCTCCACCATCTCGACCATGAAGGTGCTCTGTCCTTTTGCAAGTTCGTCTCGCGCGCCGATCCTCGTGAACACTCTGTCTATCAGGCCGATCTTAGCGCTTTCGGCAGGTATGAACGATCCCGTATGCGCCATTATCGCGATCAGCGCCGCCATGCGCAGATATGTCGATTTGCCTGCCATGTTGGGCCCCGTTATCAGGGCTATGCGGCGGCCGTTTTCCGCGCTGAAGTTAAAGTCGTTCGGTGTGAACGGATTTTTTCCGAGAGTCAGCTCTATCACAGGGTGACGCGCATTCTTTACGATGAAATCCTTGCTCATGTCTATCTGCGGCCGCGTATAGCCGCGTTCGCGGGCCACAGACGCAAGCGACGCAAATACGTCGAGCTCCGCAGTGAAGCGTGCAGCTTCCTTAAGCGCCTCGGAAGCCGCAAGCGTCTTTTCCACCAGGCCTGCGTACAGTTCCGCTTCTATCGAAAGTATCTCGCCTTCGGCACGGAATATCTCTTCCTCGAACTTTTTAAGCTCTTCAGTGATAAAACGCTCGGCATTAACAAGGGTCTGCTTTCTTATATAGCCCTCCGGCACACGCGAAAGTGCGCCTTTCGGTATCTCTATGTAATAGCCGAATACTTTGTTCACTCCTGCTTTAAGGTTCCTTATGCCGCTTGCTTCGCGTTCTTTCTCTTCAAATTCCGCAAGACGCGCCGAAGAACCTGAAGCCAAGCCGCGCCATTTGTCCAGCTCCGCGCTGAAGCCGGGCCTTATCACACCGCCGTCGCGCACGAACCTGGGCACCGTATCGTTAAGTGCAGATGACAAAAGCTTAGAGAGCTCAGCAGTGCTGCCTTTCGGTGCAAGAGGGGCAAGCGTCGCGTCATCCTTTATCAGGCTTATTATTGAAGGCAGTACCGCAAGCGTTTCCCTGATCGCAAGCAGATCCCCGGGCTGTCCCATCTTAAGAGTAAGGCGCGAAAGCGCCCGTCCGATATCGCGGCAGCCTGAGAGCATGCCGCAGAGCTTCCCGCACAGTTTTGTCTCTTTTACAAGACGCCCGATGATATCCTGCCTTTTTTCTATCTGTTCTATATCCTGCAGCGGTGAGGTTATCCATTCCTTGAGCAGGCGCTTTCCCATCGGCGTGCGGCACTTGTTCAGCGACCAGAAGAGCGACGCGCTGTTTTTGTCCGTAAGTTCCAGATTTGCCTGCGTGTTCTGGTCAAGTATCATATTTTCGCGCGGCAGGATCGGAGTGACCGAGGTTATATGCGAAGCCTTCGAGAACTGAGTCTCTTCAAGGTACTTAAGAGCGGCCGCCGCGGCTCCCGCCGCTTCATCTCTGTCGTCAATGCCCATCGGCGAAAGAGAAGCTATGCCCCACCTGCGGCAGAGCCATGATGAGCCCTGCTGCGGGTCAAAATCCCCCCGGTCGCGTTCAACGGTGCTTAAAGCCGCAAGCAGCGGGCATTTCGCAGCGAATTCGGCTGTCTGCCCGCGCTTCAGTATCACTTCCGCCGGCGCAAACGCGGCAAGCAGATCAGCGCCCCTGTCTGCTGGGAAGGTCCCGGCACGAAGCGAACCGCTTGCCGCTTCAAGCAGAGCAAGCGAGATACTTTTGTCTGAAAATAAGACTGCCGCTATCTTTCCGTCGCCATCAGCGTTTTCAGGCATCCATGTGCCGGGCGTTACGATGCGTATCACGCCCCGCTCAACAAGCGTTCTGCCGTCAGGCTCAGTCATCTGTTCGCATATCGCCACACGGTATCCGGCAGCCACCAGGCGTCCGAGGTATGAATCTACAGCATGGAAGGGGACCCCCGCCATCGGTATCTTTGCGTCAGAATCTTTGGAGCGCGAAGTAAGCGTTATATCGAGTACCGCAGAGGCGGTCTCGGCGTCGTCAAAGAACATTTCATAAAAATCGCCCATGCGGAAAAAAAGAAGGCAGTCGGGATATCTGTCCTTCCAGTAGGTATACTGTTCGAGCATCGGCGTCATTTTTACTCCGGGCGGAAGTTCCACTGGGGCCTCATTTCAAAAAGAAGCTGCGCGCCTGCTGTCAAGATAGGACTGCAGCAGAAGCACAGCGGCTATTTCGTCAACTTTTTTCTTTCTTCCGGCACGTGATACGTCGGCCTCAAGAAGTGTCCTCTGAGCTATCGTCGTCGTGAAGCGCTCGTCCCACAGAGTCACTTTAAGCTCGGGGAAGCGCCCTTTTATCTCATCCGCGATAACGCGCATGCGCTCCGCTTCCGGGCCTTCGGTACCGTTAGTACGGCGCGGCAGCCCCACAAGAATCTCGGGGCTGCCGTAGCACACTGTTATCTTTTCGAGTTCCGAGAGCCAGTCGCCCTTCGCGGAGAGCACGGTCAGCCCCTGTGCAAAGCTCCCCAGAGGGTCGCTTACCGCGACGCCTATCCTGACCGTGCCGATGTCGAGAGCGACTACTCGCTGCATTACTATTTCCCTGAGATCAGCCCTTTGAATATAGCGGGAGCCGCGGCAAAGGCCTTGTCGAGCTTCTCAGAGCTCTGAGCACCGCCCTGTGCAAGCGTCGGGCTTCCGCCGCCCTTGCCGTCCATCTCGGCAGCAACTGCTTTAAGGAGCTTGCCTGCGTTCGCGCCGGCCTTAACTATATCGGCAGAGGCCATAGCTGTGAGCATAACGCGTTTTTCTTCGCCTACCCCGGCGAGCAGCAGCATTGCGTTCGGATATTTCTGACGTATGCGGTCGCCTATCTGACGGAGCAGATCCGGAGTAATGTTATCGAATCTTTCTATTATCAGGTCGACTCCGCCCTCGCTTGCGCATGGCTTCACGCTGTTTTCTATATCAGACATAGCGGCCTTTACCTGAAGCTCGCGGTTTTTGCGCTCAAGGACTTTCTTTTCGTCAAGCATCGACGTAAGCCTTGCCTGCAGGGTATCCACGTCTCCGCCGCACATCGTGACCGCCATAGCCACCGCGGCGCCCCAGTTCTGGAATATCGGCAGCGACGAGCTGCCGGCAACAGCAGTTATTCTGCGAATGCCCGAGCCTATGCCCTCTTCGCGGAGGATCTTAACAAGTCCGATCTCCCCTGTACTCCTGACGTGAGTGCCGCCGCACAGCTCCGTTGAAAAGTCCCTGACTCCGACTACACGGACGCGGTCCCCGTACTTTTCCTCAAAGAGAGCGCGCGCTCCGGTCTTTTTTGCCTCGTCGAGCTGCATCACTTCGGTGGTCACCGGCGTATTTGCCAGTACCTGCTCGTAGACGATGCGCTCCACCTCGCGGAGCTCATCCTCGGTCACCGGCGCAAAATGGTTGAAGTCAAAGCGCAGGAAGGTCGGCGTAACGATCGAGCCGGCCTGACGGACATGCTTCCCGAGCACGCGGGTCAGCGCTTCGTGCAGCAGGTGAGTCGCCGTATGGTGGCGCTGTATCTCGGAACGGCGCTTTTCATCGACCTTCAGCGAGGCAGTATCGCCGATCTTCAGAGAGCCGGATACGACGCGCCCGCGGTGGACTATAAGGTCCGCCGCCGGGTAAACGGTGTCTGTCACTTCAAACTCGGCGTTGTCCGTTATTATGACGCCCTTGTCTCCGACCTGTCCACCCTTTTCCCCGTAGAAAGGCGTTTCGCCGAAAACAAGTTCCGCTTTGGTCCCGGCTTCCGCTATTTCGACAGACGCGCCCTCAACTATTATCGCTTTGAGAGGAGCGGTGCAGGAGGTCTTATCATAGCCAAGGAACCGGGTCGGCGCCAGCTTATCAGCAAGTTCCGTGTATACATTCTTTGAGATCACGCTGGAAGTCTGTTTGCTCGACGCGCGCGCGCGCTCGCGCTGCTCTTCCATCGCCGCTTCAAAGCCGTCCTTGTCGACGGTCAGCCCGCGCTCCTCGCACATCTCTTCGGTGAGCTCAAGCGGGAAGCCGAATGTGTCATAGAGCACGAATGCTACTTCTCCGGGCAGCTCTTTACTGCCTTTGGCCTCGAGCTTTTCTATCTCGGAGTACATAAGCTCGCTTCCCTGCGAAAGCGTGCGGGAGAAGCGTTCTTCTTCAGTTCTGAGCACCTGTTCTATAGCGGAGGACTGCTCAACGAGTTCATGATATTCGTCGCCGATCGAATCACGCACCACCGGAAGCAGATCTGTGAGGAAGAGGCGATCGACGCCAAGCAGACGGCCGAAGCGCACCGAGCGGCGGATGAGGCGTCTCAGCACATAGCCGGTCCCGTCGTTGGTCGGCAGCACGCCGTCCGCTATCATGAACGCGGATGCCCTGATATGGTCGGAGATTATCTTGACAGCCATGTCTTTCTTGGGATCTTCCCCGTATTTCACGGAGGCCAGCTCACAGGCCTTTTCCATTATCGGGCGGAAGAGGTCGGTCTCAAAGTCATTGGGCACGCCCTGCACCACGGAGGCAAGACGTTCGAGCCCCATACCGGTATCTATGTTTTTCTTGGGCAGCGGCGTGAGCTTGCCTTCCTTATCGCGGTTGAACTGCATAAATACCAGGTTCCATATCTCAAGATAACGGTCACAGTCACAGCCTACAGTACATGTCGGCTTGCCGCAGGAAAATTCCTCTCCCTGGTCATAAATTATCTCGGAGCAGGGTCCGCACGGACCTACAGGACCGGCCGCCCAGAAATTGTCGTCCTCGCCGAGGCGGAAGATGCGATCCTTTGGCAGCCCGACTTTCTCGTGCCAGATGTTGAAAGCCTCGTCGTCATCCAGATATACCGTAGCGTAAAGCCTGTTCGGATCAAGGCCTACGCGCTCAGTCAAAAACTCCCATGCCCACGGGATTATCTCTTCCTTGAAGTAATCGCCGAAGCTGAAATTGCCAAGCATCTCGAAAAATGTGTGGTGGCGCGCCGTATGCCCTACGTTCTCTATATCGTTGGTGCGCACGCACTTCTGGGCTGTCGTCGCCCTTGTCACCTCAGGTCTTTTAAGTCCCAGGAAATATGATTTGAACGGCACCATCCCGGCTATCGTGAACAAAAGAGTCGGATCGTCCGGCACCAGTGAGAAGCTGTGATATCTTTTGCAGCCCTTTTCTTCAAAAAACTTCAAAAACAGTTCGCGTAACTCTTTGCCGCTGCGGCGTTCCATTTGGATTTCCCCCTGCTGATTCAGACTAACAGAATATTATATACGATTTACTTCGTATTGCACAGAAAAAGCACATCTTTCAAAAAACAAAGCCGCCCTCTTTCTGACAACAGGCGGGCGGCCTCACGCGCGCGGCAGAAGCCGTGCGCATCAGTCTGCAGCATGCTTTTATAAAAGCTTTTTCCTTGCTTCCGCCGCTTCTGCGATTATCCGCTCCGCGTCGAGCCCCGGGAACTCTCCCATGTGATAAAGGGTCTTACCCGCTACTACCGTGGTCATTATATCCGCGGAGGAACCGGCGTATACAAGATATCCCGGAAGGTTTTCGCAGTTCCAGCCCGTGTAGTGCGGCATATCGAGGTCTATCAGGATAAAATCTGCGGCCCAGCCTTCCCTTATCAGTCCGGTATCACTGAAGCCGAGGGCCTCAGCGCCGTTTTTGGTGGCCATGCTAAGCGCGTCCTGAGCCGTAAGAAGCGACGGGTCCATATTAAAGCCCTTCTGGAGCAGCGCGGCATACCTCATCTCATCCCACATATCCAGTCTGTTGTTGCTCGAAGCGCCGTCAGTCCCCAAAGCCACGTTGATATGAGCTTCGTTCATTGCGGCGACAGGCGCCACGCCGCTTCCAAGCTTGAGATTGCTCTTCGGGTTGTGCGCCACGGTGATGTTCGGTCTTGCGTAGAAAGGCATCTTTTCCTTATCCATCCAAACGCAGTGCGCAAGGAGCAGATGCTTTACATCAAGCAGCCCGGTCTGTTCAAGATACTCCTCGGGAGTCATGCGGCTTCCGGCTTCCACCATATTCCACTCGTTTTTTGTCTCCAGCCAGTGCAGCTGCACTCCGAGGCCGTTTTCTTTGGAAGCTTCAGCGACATATTTCATACATTCAAATGAAACGGTGTAGGGAGCATGAGGCCCGGTCTGGACTCTGACAAGCCCCTCAAGGCCGTCATATTTTTTTGCAAATGCCAGGTTCTCATTCAGCTTTTCGATGCTCGTGTCGCCCATCACGCCGCGGGAGAGCCCGGCCCTGATGCCTGCTTCAAGGGCGGCGTCGGCAACGCGGTCCATATAGAAATACATATCGGCAAAACAGGTGGTACCGGTAGAGAGCATCTCAAGGATGGAAAGCAGCGTGCCCTTATAGACGAGCTCTCCGTCGAGCTTGGCTTCCGCCGGCCAGATCCTCTTCTGCAGCCAGTCCATAAGAGGCAGGTCCTCTCCGAAACCGCGCGTCAGCGTCATTGCAGCATGTCCGTGCGCATTCACAAAGCCCGGGATAAGCGCTGTCCTGCCGCGCCCCTCATATGCCGCGCCGTAAGCATACGTGCCTGCCGGCTTTACTGCCGATATCTTCCCGTTTTCCGTACATACATCGCATCTGCGCGCTGCTTCCGATTCCGCATCCCAGACCACAACGTCGCGGTAAATGTTCATCCTTTATTCCCTCCAGTCTGCCATATAGGCTTCCTGTTCCGGCGTCAGCTTTTCGATCGTTATCCCGAGAGATTCGAGCTTCAGTTCCGCTACGCGCCTGTCGAGCTCCTCCGGTACCTTATAGAGCCCGGGGGCCAGCTTGTTCCGGCTGATATAGAGCGCCGAGAGCAGCTGCATCGCAAAGCTCAGATCCATTATCTCTACCGGATGTCCGTCGCCTGCCGCCAGATTTACGAGCCTGCCCTCGCCGAGGAGATGCAGCCGGCGCCCGTCCGGCATCACATAGGTATCTATGCCGCTGCGCGAGCTGTATGTACTTGCTGCCATCTCCTTCAGATCCGGTACATATGCCTCCACGTCGAAATGTCCCGCGTTTGCAAGAAGCACGCCGTCCTTCATAACTTCGAAATGTTCGCGGCGAATTGTTTTTGTATTGCCGGTGACAGAAATGAAAATGTCGCCCTTCCTGGCGGCGTCGCTCATATTCGTTACCTCAAAGCCGTCCATCAGCGCTTCAAGCGCGCGGTGCGGGTTCGCTTCCACGACGGTGACGCGGGCTCCCAGGCCTGCCGCCCGCTTTGACGTTCCCTTACCGCACCATCCGTAGCCGGCAATGACGACGTTCTTGCCTGCCACCACAAGATTTGTCGTGCGCATTATCGCATCCCAGACCGACTGCCCGGTCCCGTAGCGGTTGTCAAAGAGATGCTTGCTCTCAGCGTCGTTTACCGCAAGCATCGGGAACGGGAGCACGCCCTCGGCCGCCATCGCTTTGAGCCGCTTGATCCCGGTGGTGGTCTCCTCGCAGCCTCCCATTATCTTTCCGGCAAGGTCTTTGCGCTCTTCGACCAGCATCGCGACTACGTCCCCGCCGTCATCTATTATCACCTGCGGCTCCCAGTTCAGCATCTCGCGAAGATTGTCGGAATACTCAGCTGCGCTCATGCCGCGCCTGCTGAATACATGCACGCCGCTTTCTGCAAGGGCGGCGCATATCGGATCCTGCGTGGAGAGAGGGTTGCTGCCTGCAGCCGCGACTACGGCGCCAAGCTCTTTAAGCGCTTTAAGAAGGCATGCAGTTTTTGCCTCAAGGTGCAGACAGGCGCCTATCGTGACGCCTGAAAGAGGTTTTTTCTCCGCTTCCTTTTCCGTTATCAGCCTGAGCACAGGCATATACTGCCAGGCCCATTCGATGCGCCTTTGTCCTTCCGGCGCCAGCTTTATATCAGCTATTTTGAAATCACTTTTCATTCGCTACAGCTCCTTCAGTCAGCAATTCTTTTATTCTCCCGGCAAAGGGGGCGCGTATAACGCCGCGTTCAGTTATTATGCCTGTTATCAGTTCCGCCGGCGTAACGTCAAAAGAAGGGTTCCATACGTCTATCTCGTCAGGGAGCACGCGTGCTCCGCATATTTCGCGCACTTCGCTTCCGTCCCGGTGTTCTATCGGTATATCGGCGCCCGAAGCGCATTTTATGTCAAATGTGGAAAGAGGCGCGGCGATATAAAAGGGCACGCTGTGGAAATGCGCGGAAACGGCAAGCGAATAGGTCCCTATCTTATTTGCCGTGTCCCCGTTTGCCGCTATCCTGTCGGCCCCGGTCACCACCGCGTCTATTTTTCTGCGCGACATCAGAAAAGCAGCCATCGAATCGGTTATCACAGTCACATCAAAGCCGTCGGCGAAAAGTTCAAAGGCGGTGAGGCGGGCGCCCTGGAGGCGCGGACGGGTCTCGTCCGCGTAGATCTTTATTTTTTTCCCTGCTTCGGAGGCTGCGCGGAAGACGCCGAGCGCCGTTCCGTAGCCCGCTGTTGCGAGGGCTCCTGCGTTGCAGTGCGTTATGACCGTTCCGGCTCCGGGAAGCAGCTGCTGCCCGAAAAAGCCTATCTTCCTGTTTATCTCTATATCTTCTTTATGTATTTTTACGGCTTCGGCTTCCAGCAAGCGGAACAGCTCTTTTCCCGGGAGCCCGGTATTTTCATGATAAAGCCTTCTCATACGATCAACGGCCCATGAGAGATTTACGGCAGTGGGGCGCGACTCCAAAAGGGTCTGCGCCGATCTTTCAAAGTCTTCCGATACGGCTGCCATTGCAAGTCCGTAGGCAGCCGCCGCGCCTATCGCGGGAGCCCCCCTCACGGTCATATTCTTTATCGCGACAGCGACGTCCTCCGCGCTGCGGCAGGCAGCGTAGCGCACTTCAAAGGGCAGCTCCCTCTGATCAAGCAGAAGAAGTTCACCGTTCTTCCAGATAATACTCTCCGGCAGCATCAGTCAGCCTCCGTATGAAATTCATTCAGAACAACACTGTCAACGCGCACGCCGGCCGAACCGTCCCGGAAGATCAGCTTCAGGCTGTCTCCCGCCGACAGCGCGGAGGCGCTGCTAACGATCAGGCCTCCGGCGTCTTCGCATATGCTGTATCCCTTCGCAAGCAGAGCAAGCGGCGAACGACCCTCAAGACGCTGCAAAAGCGATATAACCGCAGCGTCAGCCTCTTTAAGCCGGCTCCGTATCTCTTTATTCAGCCGTTCTTCTGCTGACGATAAAAAATCGCCCGCCGGGGCCAGCTGGTTTTTTACTATTGAACGGTTCAGGCGTTCCAGAGATTCATTAAGGCCGGATAAAATAGAAACAAATCTTGCCGAGATGCGTGATGTAAGGCTTCCGCGTGCCGCTGCAAGCGCAGCATCAAGCGCATGCCCGTCGGGGAAGAGCCTCTCCGCAGCTCCTGTAGGCGTAGGCGCCGACGCATCAGCTGCCATATCGGCCAGCGTTGAATCGATCTGATGGCCCAGCCCGGTAATGACAGGAACGGGGCAGAGACGCACCGCGCGCGTCACTTCCTCGCTGTCAAATATGTCCAGGTCATCCCTGTTTCCGCCGCCCCGGGCCAGTATGACGCATGAAAGCCCCCTGATGCCGCGCACGCGTGAAAAGGCTCTTATGATATCTCCGGATGCGTCCGCGCCCTGCATCAGGCTTGGGACCACGATAAGCTCGGAACATGGGAATCTGAGTGAATGAAGCTTTAATATATCCTGAAGCGCCGCGCCTGTAGGAGAGGTTATGACCGCGACACGCTCAGGGAAACGCGGCAGCGGTCTTTTAAGACGCGGGTCAAAAAGCCCTTCTTTTTCGAGGCGCTGCCTGAGCATCTCTTTTGCGCGCGCTTTAGCTCCGGCGCCCAGAGGCAGCAGCGCGGTGGCATATATCTGATATGCGCCGCGTGCGCCGTAGACGTCTATCTTGCCGCGCACCAGCACCTCGTCCCCGTCCTTGGGCCAGGCCAGCACAGAAGCGGCATATGAGCGGAAGAGGACGCAGGCGACACGGGTATTTTCACCGAGCAGCGTAAAGTAAGCATGACCGCTCGTATGCAGTTTAAAGCCGAGAAGTTCGCCGCGCACCGAGAAGCCGGAAAGGCGCGGGTCGCGCAGCAGCGCGTCGCGGACGCCGGCCGTCATCTCATCAACTGTGATTATTTCGTTATTTATGCTCTTCATCGCAGCTGCGCGCTATCTTCCCGAGCACACCGTTCACAAACTTCGGCGAATCCTCGGCGCCGAAAAGCTTCGCAAGGTGTACCGCTTCCGATATGGCAATGTTCTGCGGAACTTTTTTCGCAATGATGCCTTCGTAAACGGCAAGAGATATTATGCTTTTGTCTATCGAATTGAGCCTCTCCGAGCGCCATTTGCTCTCCAGATGCATGCGAACTGTATTTTCCACTTCCGCATAGTCGGCGCATATGCCGCAGAAAAGCTCCCGGACGTAAGATATTATCTCGTCCCTTTCGGCATCTTCAAGGGATATGTCGAATGAATCAACACTCGGGAACTTATCCTTTTCAGGGGCAGCGTCACCATCTTTCGCAAGTTCTCTGCCAAAGAGCCCGAGAGCCTCTTCCGCAGGGAAAAATTCAAGCGCCTCCTCTGCGGGACAAGGTCTTAATTCGTTCATATATACAAGCTGCAGCGCTATCTCGCGCGCCCTTCGGCGCAGCTGCGCCTTACGGGACAACACAGTAAATCATCTCCTGAAATGTTCTTTTAATGCCGCTATCTGCCTGTGCCCGTCTTCCGTGACCAGCACCCATGAGGCTCCGTATCCGACCACCGCCGAAAAGACAGACCATACTATGCCTTTTAAGCCCATATGGAAAAGCGCTGTCACGGCAGCTGCGGCAGCCGCCCAGAAAAGGGGCATCATCCACAGCGGGTTAGCTTTTTTGTTGTCCTGAGGCGCTACGTTCAGCCAGTTGATCTGGGCCGTTATACCGGATCTTGCAAACAGATCGCCGATGCGTGTCTCAAGCTCCTGCTTTTTTTCGGCAGGCACATCCTCAGACACGGCGATATAGGCGTTGAGAAGGTTCTGTTCCCCAAGGAACGAAACGTCCTGCACGTAGAACTCTTTGGGAAGGCGTTTGGAAATTATCAGCTTCGCGGCATCCCCGTCTATCCATATTTTTCCGAGCTTTGTGGTAGTCCACAAAAAAAGCATAACAGTCACCGCCTTTCAAAAAAGGAGGCCGGTACTGGAACCGGCCTGCCTGTGATTCGTCACGCTGGGATCAAGCCTCTTTGCAGCTCCCGTATCAGTTTGCTTCCTCTTTTTCGTCGGAGGCTTCGTCTTCAGCAAAAGTTATGCCCTGAACATATACGTTTACGTTTTTAACAGAATAGCCGGTAAAACGCTCTATCTGGTTTTTGACAGCTTCCTGAACGTCCCAGCA
>JAEEGL010808230.1_pt1 | contig 12163 bp, 8 predicted proteins | sample 9134231 | NCBI WGS metagenome assembly JAEEGL01 (sample SAMN16246548, study PRJNA631951) | gut metagenome | biome: gut microbiome; feature: rumen; material: fiber-attached | host: Bos | place: Iran: Karaj | collected 2018-10
CGGTCCAGGAGTTCCGATCAAGGCCGAGTGAATCGGCGCGGGCGCGACGACTGGATAGAGAACCGTCGCCGACATTATACGAAGCGATGGCAAATCGGATCACATCCTCATCAGATACTCCTTCCTGCCTGAACTTTTCCACCAAATCTTCCAGAAGAACCGTCCCCAACCGGATGCTCGTCTCCGGATCGTAGAGATCCGCCTCCGGTTCCCCCAAATGCACCGCTGCTACGTCCATTAACTGCATCAGGCCTTTTGCCCCGACGGGCGAAAGCGCCCGCTCGTTAAATTTCGACTCGTGGTACACAATGGCCGCAAGCAGTCGCCAGTCCATCCTGATGCCGGCAGCGTATTTTTTAAGAAGGAAATCGTAGTGAGAAAGCTTCCGTTCGCTCCGGTTCGGCGTCGTCAACCAGCGAAACTGGGCGGCAGGACATGCGCCGGCATCGTCGGACTGAAGCTGCTCGCGAAGGCAGCCCTCCTGCAACAGCAACAAGGCCAGCAGGCAAACGACAATCCGGAATAGGAAAGAATGGAACATTGCGGCAGGGGAGGATTACCACATATAGAACGGCCAAAGAATGCCGAGCTTGATGCCCCGCAGCGGCTGGATATAATGATATGCCGAGAAATAATCGGCGGTTGGCCATCCCTGGAACGTATTGGTGTACTTGATGAAGAGGGACACCACTTTCCACTGGGCGTTCAGGAAGGCGTCGAAATACGGATAATTGCCTATCTTGTCACGGGTCTGATTGAAGAACTGGCCCGTATCGGGACTATAGGACGGTGCATACCATCGCGTGGAAGCATAAGCATTTACGCCGATTTGCAGGTTCATCACATCCTTGACCACGTTGATGTCGAAATACCAGCGCAGATTAAGCGCCAGCTTCGGAAGCGGCAGCACTTCCTGGTTCGAACTCAACTGGAACAGGGCACGGTTTTCAAAGTGCACGTGCCATACGTGGAAATCCTTCTGCAGGTATGCGGTCATCACGCTGATCGGCGACTCGGTATGCTGGCGGATGACCGAGAGGGAGTCGTAGTACAGCATATTGCCCACCAGGCCATAGTTGAATCCGGCTTCAAGGTGCCACTTCGGAATGGAGAGCTTAGCCTCGACCGTCGTGCGGGAAACCTTCGAAAAGTCGTTGTTCCACTGGTGGTGGTTCGTATACATCTGCTGCTCGAACGGATGCGGTTTCCGAAGCCCGGTGTGGAACTTGCCGGAAATGTGGATACCCTGGTCGAGAGGGTAGAACGAGACCCGGAGGTTGGCGTTGACGTCAAAATCGAACATCCGGTATCCGGCCAGATAATAATCGACATCGGCGTTCCATGCAATGAATTTCCGAAGCTGTCCTGATGCACCGCCGTATATGTAGACATTGTGCTGGGTATCGTATTTCTTGCCGGTAAGATACGCTCCGGGTTTGTATCCGTACGTGGACAGGATCTGGTAGCCCACGCCGGCGTTGACCTTCGACAAAAGGGCGTCGGGGGCGTAGGGCTGCAGTTTGATGTAGAGACGGTTCTCAAAATTGCGTACCGCCAGTTCGTCGGAACTTTTCGTATCGTTCATATAGAACTTGTTGAAGTAGAAATCCCGGCCATAGGTGTCAGTCAGCGCAATTTCGTCGGTGTAAAGTTTGTTATAGGTCGTAAATTCGGCGCTGTGTCCGATGTGGGCCATCGTACCTTCGCCCAGCTTCAGCGAATCCTTGTCCTTCCGGAAGAAGTTGATCGGAACGGCAAAGGTCTGGTGGATGAAATACATCCGCCGCTTGTAGGTATTCTCAGCCTTGCTCAGGTTCACGTCGATGGCCTTGGCATCGATGGTCGTATCGCGGATCCAGAACACGTCGCGGATACCGCCGTTCTCCTGCCGGATCACGCGCTGGCGGATCGTTCCGAAATTGGCGAAATAGCGCTTGCCCAGGTAGTTGCCCGTGATGACGGTCGTTCGATGGTCCGTCTGTTCGTTCTGGAGCATACCGCGTGAACCGACGCGGCGGTAGAAGAGCGTGAAGTTGAACTCCGGCGTGATGTTCTGTGTCGAGAGCAACCGCAGGTTCGACTCTTCCTTGGCTTTAGCCGCCAGCAGCGTACCCGAATAGCCGAGTTCGGTATAAGGCGTCTTCGTGTTGAACATCGGCATTGTCTCGTCGGTGTATGAATCGCCGATGTACGGCGTAAACATCGGCGCGTCGGGCGTTTCCTCGCGCTTGAACCAGTTGTAGTACTGGGTCGCTGAGCCGGGTGTTCCAAGATACGTGGCGCCCACGTCCTTCTTGTACATCGCCAGGTCGAAGAAGTTCGAATTGGCAGTCGTGTCAAGATGGGCTTCGTGGTACTCGTTGAACTGCTTGTCGGAAGTCCAAACGAGTATTCGCCTGTAATACAGGGATTCCGGAACGGCAAAGGTCTCGAGAACGCGAGGTTTCGCCTCCCGCAGGCTGTCTCGGATCTCACGCTGGATGCGGCGCTTTGCGCGTCGTATGTCGGCCGAGTCGGGCAGGCCCACGATATAGATCAGTGAATCGAAATATTCGGTGATCAGCGTGTCGAGGCGGGGAAGCGTTACCGTGTCGAGTTCGCCCCAGTAAATCAGGTCCAGCGAATCGTGAACATGCTGGAGGCGGGCAGCCTCGGCCCTGGCGGCCAGCGTGGCTGAATCCAGGACGGGGAGGGTATCCTTCAACGCCAGGCTGTCATTCAGCAGGAGACTGTCGGCGACGGCGAGCGAGTCGAACTGTCGTGCGAGCGAATCCTGCTGCCGGATCAGCGAATCCTGCAGGGCGCGGAAATAGCGGCCCCGGTTCCGGGCGGAAGCCTCCGCCGGAGCCGGAAGTAGCAGGAGCGCCGCCAAAAGGACGGCACCCAGCATCGCCAATTTCCGCAAACCGTTCATAACAGATTCCCGTATTATACAATCTTCACGCCAATGCGTGCGAGTTCGTTCAAGGTGCGCTCATGACCTTCCCGGTCAATGTAGGCCAAGCCGTCCTGCAGCAGGAAGACGTTGTGGCCGGTCTTGATGAGGTCGTAGCAGGTTTCGCGCACACAGTATTCCGTGGCGATGCCACTCACCAATACATTCTTGGTCAGGAAGTTATTGAGTTCGATGCCTTCGCTGTTATGGCTCTCGAAGCCCGAGTACTGCTCGCGCTTGGGATTCGTTCCCTTGTAGAACTTGTTGGCAGCGGATGGACGCTGCTCGGGCAGCTTGACATCTTTCGTAAAGGCTTCGTGGATTTCTCCGCCGCGGGTGTTCATCACGCAATGTGCCGGCCACAGGCCGCCGTACTCCTTGAAAGAACAGTGGTTGGTGGGATGGTGGTCGCAGACGTACAGGACGCGGTCGGTAGGGTAGCGGTTGATCCACTCTACGCTCTTGGCCACAGCATTCTCCGCATTGGCGCAGGCCATCGAGCCGTCGATGAAGTCATAGAGCATGTCCACAACCACGTGCGTGTAGTGTTTGGGTGCATCTTTCTCCTGCTCCTGCATCAGGTTGATCTGGTGGATGAGGCGGTTGATCAGGCGCATCTTCAGGTCGTAGAGGTCGTCCGAGATGTCCACCTTATAATAGTGCGGATTGATGATACGCGTCTGCGTGTCGTTGAACGAGGCCAGGTTGGACTTGTAATAGTCACGCTTCTCATAGATGGTGCGGGTGTCCTCGATGACGCGTCCGTTTTCGAACGAGAGTTCCTGCAGTCTCTTCCAAGTGTAGGAACCGGCCGGGAAGATGGTGTACTTGGTTTCGTCCGCCTCGTCTACGATGTAGAGTTCGTCGCCCGCCTCGATGGTCTTAGCGAACGAGTCACCGCGCAGGCAGGTGACGTCGGCCTTGAACTTGCCGTCCTGGATGATGCGGTAGGTTACCTGGAAACCCGGGTTGATGAGTTTTGCCTTGTCTTCGCTGCGCTTGAGGATCGGTTCGTCATCCACCTGTACGAGTTTGTAGACATTGCCGAAACAAGGGTTGTGCTTGCTTGTGGCAATGGCGTCGCCCACTCCGTAGCTGTCTATGGCAGCGCCCTGTTTCTCCAGGTCGGAAATAATGTATTCGTCAAGCGAGTTGGTTGCGAAAATCTTGCAGTTCTTGAGACCGGCCGCGTCGAGCGCCTCGCGGCACTTGACCGAGAGGTAGGCGAGGTCACCGCTGTCGAGGCGGACGCCGTAGCCCTGCGGGTAGTTGTCGTCGATGCCGTTTGCCTTGAAGGCTTTGATGGCGTTCTTGACGCCGCATTTGAGCGTATCGAACGTATCGATGAGCAGGATGAGCCCCTCGCCGCGGTGCGTCTTGATATAGGTGTCGAAGGCCTTGTATTCTCCCTCGATGGAACAGCCGAACGAAGTGGTGTAGCTGTGGGCCATCGTTCCGCTGGAGGGGAAGTCGAACTCCACGCCCGCCAGGATGTTTGAACTGCTGGCGCAACCGCCGATGAAGGCGGCTTTTGCGCCGTACTCCGCCGCCCAGGGGCCGTGCGCCCGGCGCGAGCCGAACTCGCTGACAGGATGTGAAGCGGCGCGCGTCACGCGCGACGCCTTCGTGGCGATGGCCATCTGGTGGTTCATGATGCAAAGGAGCGGAGTTTCCAGCACCTGCGCCTCGATGATCGGGCCGACGACGGTAATGATGGGTTCTTTTGGGAAGGCGATCTCCCCCTCTTTCATTGCATAAACCTTGCCCGTGAATTTCATGTGGGCCAGATACTCGCGGAATTCGCGGTACTCGTCGCCCGGCAGGAACTGCTCGAAGAAAGTGATGTCTTCGCTGCCCAGTCCGGCAACCATCTGCATCGCTTCGCGCGTGCCGCTGACTACCGCCCAGTTGTTGTTGTCCGGAGCCTTGCGGAAAAAGAGGTTGAAGACGGCGATTTTGTCCTTCATGCCGTTCTCATAGAAGGACTTGCCCATCGTATACTGATATTTGTCAGAGCAATAGGATATGTTCAACATAGCGGAGGAATTATGATTCAAAAAGACTTTCGTTTTTGCGTGCCAACTGGCGGACCTTTTCCATCTCCTTCTCGGAAATCTGGAAACTGTTGAAATGGCCGATCTGACCACTGGCGTGGACATCTGTCCCAATGTAGGAGTACATGTCGTTGGCGAGAAGCCACTTGACGATACCCATCGAGCGTTCTCCGTATGCGCCGGTCAGCGACATGACATTGAGCTGGAGTTCACAGCCCATGTCGCGGAGGACATTGAGCTCTGTCACGCCTTTTTTCCTGTCGAATACCTTCTGGTAGAAGACGTAGCGCTCAGGGTGTGCGAGGATGGGCTTGAGTCCGTCCATCTGCAGGTTGAAAATGGCGTCCTTGATCTCCCGGCTGCGTTCATAGTAGGACATCTCGATGAGAATGTGACCGTCGGGATAGCAGAGATGGTCTTCGATGTCAGAGAAGGCCTCGTCTATCATGTATTCGGATCCCAGATGGTAGGACAGCCTGGCCAGATCTTCCGGCAACTGCGCCAGGAATCGTGCGAAGCGTTCGCGCAGGTCGGGACTGGTATTGGGAAACATGGAAATGGAAACATGGGGCGTCAGCGTGAAATGTCGAACGCCCAGTTCCTTCAGCTTTGAGATGATATCGATGGAATGCTCGAGATCGGGCGAGCCGTCGTCGACACCTGGCAGAATATGTGAATGGACATCGGCCGTTAGACCGATGTCCATGAATTCATAGTGGGGTTTCTTCTTAAAAAGCCACATCGTCAAGCTTTTTTCTCGCCGGCTGCGTTTGCTGCGCTTTCACTCTTGCCGACATTTTTCTTGTCGCCGTAGCCATAACCGTACCCGTAGCCGTATTTATGACGGCCATAGCCGTAATGGCCATAACCATATCCATAATGATAGCCATAGGTTCGGGATGCGATGTCGACGCCGTTCAGCACGATATAGACGTTGTGCAGCTTGTTCTCATGGGCGAGTTTGTCGAGGTCTTCCACAAAGCGGAGGTCGCAGACTCCTGCACGCAACATGAAGATGTTGGCATCGACGTATCGGTTGAAGATAGTGGCGTCGGCCACTGGCAGGTACGGTGCGCTGTCGAAGAGGATGTAGTCGTAATTGAGCGACTTCAGGTAATCAACGGCCACCTGCATGCGCTGCGACTCAATGAGTTCGGAAGGGTTCGGCGGGATGACGCCGGCCGGCAGCACGTCGAGCGTCGGGACGTCTTTCACACCGTGTACGATGGAAGAGGAAAGGTCGTTGGTCTTTCCGGCAAGGAAGGGGGTCAGGCCCTCTTCGCGATGCTGGTGAATACCAAAGATCTTGGCCAATTGCGGCTTGCGGAGGTCGATACCGACGATCAGCACCTTGAGGCCGGTGTGAGCAAGGGTCATCGCCAGGTTGGAAGAGATGTAGCTCTTACCTTCGCCCGGCACACCGGAGGTCACCTGGAATACCTTGTGGCCCAGATAACGGACATTGGAACGAAGGATACGCATCGTCTCTTCGAACGGATCGCGGCCGGTGACTTCCATCAGCTTCGAGCCTTGCGGGTTGTTCGGAATGGAAGCCAGCAGGGGGATGTCTGTCCGATTGGTGATATCAAGCTTGCCTTCGACCTTGGTTTTAAGGGCCTGGCGCAGGAAGAAGACTCCCGGAGGAAGGATGAAGCCCAGCATGAATGCCAGCAGGTAGATCATCTTTCTGTTGGGGGAGGTAGGGACGGCCGTGTTCTGCGCCGAGTCAACGACCTTGCACTGGTCACTGATGGCGTAGAGCGAGATCATGGCCTCTTCCTTCTTCTGCTGGAGCAGGATGTAGAGCGGCTCCTTGATCTTCTGTTCACGCTCGAAGCTGGAAATTTCCTGCTGCTGGATAGGGACCTGGGACAGGCGGCTCTTAGCCTCGCGCAGTTTCTGATTCACATTGGTGTGCTGGAGTTTATATGACTTCTCCAGGTTACGCACGGAGGAAACGATGCTCGAGAGCAGGTCCTGCAGCTGGGCATCGGCCTGGACGACGAGCGGGTTCGATTCAGAGGAGCTGGCGAGCATACGGTTGCGTTCCATCAACAGGGTGTTGAACTGGTTGATGGTGGCATTGAGACCGACGTCGGTGATGCCGATGTTGGCAGGGATGATGGTCATGCCGTTGTCCATCGACGAAACATAGTCCTTTATGATGGAGAGCAGTTCGATCTGCACGTCGATGGCATTGAGCTGTTCTTCGTACTTGGCGTCAGTCGTCAGCGTCATCTGCGACTGCGATGCCACGTCCACCACGGTGTTGCTACGACGGTAGCTCTGGAAACGACGTTCTATGCTGCCCAATTCTTCCTCAATGATGCCAAGTCGCTCATTGAGGAATTCAATGGTATTGCTGGTTGCCGTCGAACTGAAAATGCGGGCGTCTTCGTTGTATTTGATGACCAGCCAGTCGATGATGTTCTCGGCCCGCTTGGGAATCACATCCACAAAGGTCAGCCTTATGACATCACTGCGCTCGTTGGCCTTGAGCGATCCCGTGACTGTCAATCTATTGACCAATGCCTTAGCGGTGGCGTAGGAGGGACTCATCGAGATCGTGTACTTGTCACCGAAGTCGACGCTACCCAGATGGGACCGCACGATGGCCACGTTATGGCCGCCGATGCGGATTTCCTCGCCGAATTTGTATTTTCGTTCCTCGAATGGATACTTAGCACCGTTCAGCAAGACCTTCTTGATGGTGAACGTTTTTTCGTCTTCAGGGACGAAGGTTATCTGAGCAGCAGGGGGCGTGGCGAAATGCTCTGTTGAGTCCACCAGTACGTCGAAAGGATTGTTGCCGTAAAAGATGATCTTCTTCAGCGGACGATCTTTGGTGTAGGAATAGTTGAGACCCAGTTCCTCGACGACCTTCTGCATCATCGAATGCGAGCGGAGGATTTCGATCTCGTTGGTGACCGTGCTGTAGGAGTGGCCGCTGATAATGTCCGTGATGGCGATCATGTCGGCGTTGTTGCTGCCTTTCGTCACGAGCACGATCTTGCTGTTGGCCGTATACTTGGTACGCGTCACGCGGTTGTAGAAATATGCGAACAGCAGAGAAGCGAATACCGTAATGAGGATGAAATAACGCATCCCCCAAACGACATTGAGAATCTTCTTGATGTCGATGCTGGATTCTTCTTCGCGCAGGTTGTTGGAATCGTAGTGGGAATTCTCTGTCATGGCAATGTCAATTAATGTCTGGCCAGAATGGAAATGAGGAAGGTGGCGACCGTGATCAGCGTCGAAGCCGAACTCAGGATAATGGACCAGAGGGAGGTGGCGGTGGTGCCCTGGGCGATGCGGGTGGAGCTCTGCGGCACGTAGATCACGTCGTTCTGGTGCATGTAGAAATAGGGAGCGTTGAGAAGATTGCTGTCTGTCAGGTCAAAGGTGTAGTGGGTATGGACGCCGTCTTCATCGCGGATGAGCAGGACGCCGTGGCGTTCGGCGGTGATCAAAAGATCGCCGGCCATGCCAAGGGCTTGCAGGACGGTGATGCGCTCACTGGGAACCGTGTAGGTGCCCGGATTTCTGACTTCACCCAGTACCGTGACGCGGAAGTTCAGGAAGGAAACGGATACCACCGGGTCCTTGACCAGGCCCTGGCTGGTCAGCAGTTTCTCGATGTGGTTCACCAGGTCGATGCGGCGCATGCCTTCAACCTTGATGGGGCCGAGGCCGGGCATGTCGATGTAACCATGTGAGTCGACCAGGTAGGGAATGACGGACTGTGTCGTGTTGACGGAGCCGGTTGCGTGGTCGCTCAACGTCAGGTTGTAGGGGGATACCACACTCTTGTCGGGACCGGAGATGATGATCTGCAGCTTGTCGTCCTTCGTGATGACGGGCTCATAAGCTGCTTCGATCTTCTTGGCGTCGTACGTATCGATATCCTGGAAGTAGAGGATGTCCTTGGCGGACGTACAGCCGGAAAGGGCTACGAACGCCAGTAATGCGCCGAAAGCCAGACTGATAAGGCCAATTCTCAAGTGCTTCATATTTGTATTTTTCGGATTAACAGAAAATATGGATTATACAAAGATAACGATAATATCACGAATTTACGATAAAAAGTCTGCCAACTTGGACAATTCTGCGACTTTTCCGACATCGTGCAGTTGCAGGCCGGGCATCACGGCAGCGCGGACGGCGTGCGTACGGCACACGGACAGGTAAAAGTCGACGATGGAGAATTTCTCGGGCCAGTCGCGCATCAGCGCGAAAATGGCCGGGTCAATGCAGTGAATGCCGGAAAAGGCCAGCCGTGTGCAGGCGTCCGGGTCGATGCCCGGGTAGGGGCTGCGCACTTCTCCCGTGGCGATATTGGTCCAACCTACCAGCAGCCCGTCCTCATCGAAGAGAAAGTAGCGTTGCGTAGGGCGGTCGCTCACCAGGATCGTAGCCAGGTCGCCGGCATGGTGATGCGCCCGGAACCAGGCCAGGTCAAGGTTGGAGAGGATGTCTACGTTGTGTGCGAGGAATGGCTCCGAGCCTTTGAGCAGCGGTTCCGCGTGGCGGATACCGCCGCCGGTCTCGCGGAGCAGGTCCGTCTCGTCGGAGAACGAGACCTTCACGCCAAAGGAGTCGTGTGCGGCTACGTAGTCGCGGATCTGGTCGGCGAAGTGGTGCACGTTGATCACAAGGTCGTCGTAGCCCGCGGCCACCAGCTTGTCGACCAGCGACTGCAGCAGGGGGACGCCATTCACGGGCACGAGGGCCTTGGGCATCGTGTCTGTGAGGGGTTTGAGCCGGGTGCCGAGTCCGGCGGCAAGGACGAACGCTTTCATCGGCTAGAGTTCCTTTTCAATTTCCAGTTCGCGGTGCGTGATGCGTACGCGGATGCTGAACTTCTCTGCCAGGTGGGTTGCGAGGTGCTCCGCGCAGTAGACGCTGCGGTGTTGTCCGCCCGTGCAGCCGAAACTCACCATCAGGTGGGTAAACTTGCGCTCGATGAAGCGCTGCACGTGGGCGTCCACCAGTTCATAGGCGTGGTCGAGGAACTTGAGCACGCCGCCGTCATCCTCCATGAACTTGATGACTTCGGCGTCCATGCCCGTAAAGTGCTTGTAGTGTTCGTATTTCCCTGGATTCTCCAGGCCACGGCAGTCGAATACGTAGCCGCCGCCGTTGCCGCTGTTGTCGTTGGGGATTCCTTTCTTATAAGCAAAGCTGAAGATGTCGACCTCGAGCCCGCGCTCCTGGTTCGTATCGGCAAACTGCTTCATCGAGGTGAGTTCGCCAAGCAGTTTGGTCAGGTACGGATATTCCTCGAACGGCTCGCGGAGCAGGCGGCGCAGGTTCTCCATCGCATAGGGCACGCTCTGCAGGAAGTGCGGCTTCTTCTCGAAGTATCCCCGGAAACCGTAGGCGCCCAGCACCTGCAGCGTCCGGAACAGGACGAAGTGCCGCAGCGTGCGGAGGAACTCGGCCTTGGTGATGGGCATATAGTGCTTCAGCGCGTCGAGGTACGCGTCGATGAGCTCCATCTTGAAGCTCTCCGAATATGCGGCCTTGGCCTGCCAGATGAACGAAGCCACGTCGTAGTAGACGGGACCCTTGCGGCCGCCCTGGAAATCGATGAAGTAGGGCTCGCCGTAGCGGATCATGACGTTGCGCGCCTGGAAGTCACGATAGAGGAAGGTGTCGGACATGCTGCGCATGAGCACGTCGGACATGGTCTTGAAATCCTTGTCAAGCTCGATCTCGCTGAACTCGAGGCCCGTGGCCTTGAGGAAGCAGTATTTGAAGTAGTTCTGGTCGAACGAAATCATCCGCTCGTCGAATTCGGGTTGCGGGAAGCAGACCGAAAAGTCGAGTCCTTCGGCGCCTTCGAACTGGATTTGGGGCAGGGCCCGGATGGCCTTGAAGATAAGGGCCTTCTCGGCGGGCGAATAGCTGCCCTTTTCGCGGCCTTCCGCCACCAGGTTGAAGAGCGTGTCGTTGCCCAGGTCTTCCTGCAGGTAGCAGGAGAAATCTGCGCTGTGGGCCAGCACCTCGGGCACATTGAGTCCTTTTGCGTGGAAATGCTTCGCCATCGTCCAGAAGGCGACGTTTTCAGGGACGGAGGTGCCGCGTGCGGCAATCAGGGTGACGTCGTCGCCCGTGATGCGGAAGTAGCGGCGGTTGCTGCCGGAGGAGGGGAGCTCCTCCATCTGGCTGATTTTCTGCCCGGTGTATTGTTCAAATAAGGCTTTAACAGGATCCATATAGTCTCAATTATCGTTTTGCTTCGCTTCGCGATACGACGTTCTATTATCTTTCAAAGATAATCATTTTTATTCAGTTTTACAACCGATTGACTGTACGAGCGTGATTTCCTGGTGAGGATTCAGGTGGAGACGTGTGGCCAACGATTCTTTGGGGACCATGGCGCGCACGACGGTGGCGAGGCCTTCGGATGCACAGAACAGGTAGACGTTCTGGGAGATGAAGCCCGTGTCGACGTAAATGGTCTCGACGACGCCGCGGTCGGTTTTGCCGGTGATCTTGGTTTTGTCAGCTACGTATGCGAGCTCCAGGGGTGCCGTTCCGACGTAGTCCTGGCTGCCAGAGGCGGCGCGGAGGTCTTCGTCCGAGACGCAGAGGAGCTTATTTTCGAATGCATCGTAGCGGTAGGCACCCTGTTCCAACAGAACGTAGAGATCCGTTTCCTGCCGGTTGTGTGACGAGGGTGCACTGCGGCGTTTCGGGCTGATGGGTCCGAAGGCGGCCCACAGCAGGTCCGAAAGCATCTGGAGGTCAAGGGCGCGCTTTGCGAAGGAACGCTCGGAACGGCGTGCCTGTATAGCATCGCGCAGCGGCATACCGCCGCTGCGCTGTGCTGTAGGAAGGGAAATGTCTTTCAAGACAGGAACAGTCTTAGTCAGCCTTCGGGCCGGCTGCTACGAGCTTCTTGCCCGCCTTGTTGTACTCGTATTTCTTGAAGTTCTTCGCGAAGCGTGCTGCCAGGTCCTTTGCCTTAGCCTCCCACTGCTTGGGATCAGCGTAGGTGTTGCGCGGGTCGAGGATGTTGGTGTCGACGCCCTTGAGTGCGGTGGGAACTTCGAAGTCGAAGTAAGGAATCTTCTTTGTTTTCGCCTTGTCGATGCTGTGGTCGAGGATAGCGTCGATAATGCCGCGCGTATCTTTGATGGAGATGCGCTTGCCCGTGCCGTTCCAG
>JAEEGL010810067.1_pt1 | contig 12163 bp, 12 predicted proteins | sample 9134231 | NCBI WGS metagenome assembly JAEEGL01 (sample SAMN16246548, study PRJNA631951) | gut metagenome | biome: gut microbiome; feature: rumen; material: fiber-attached | host: Bos | place: Iran: Karaj | collected 2018-10
GTTATCATTTCGAATATCATTTCTGTTTTCTCCATAAATCCTGATTTGTCTATTTATGTGTTATCAATGTCACGCACTCCACGTTCATCGGAGCAGCAGGTCAAATAAAAAGGCTTGTATTCGACCCACTGGTTCATTCCAATGAAGGAATGCGCAATTCCCCGGTATCGGTCAGGGTTGAGACAGTAAGTTGAATATTGGCAGTAACCGGGAATTTATCTTGCCAATACCATTCTGATTTCTGTCGCTCCGATGTTCGGGCTGTTCAGTTCCTGCCCGTCGGGAATAAACCCCCATTTTTGATAGAAGCGAATTGCTCTTTTATTCTCTTTCAAAACCCAGAGGCATATCTGAGAATAGTGATTCAGCTGCTCCAGACCGGTTTTCATCAACTGTTGTGCCACACCTTTTCCGTAATACTCTGACAGCACATACAAAGCAAATATCTCGCCGGTATTCGGAGCTTCGTTCCCTCGATCACCGTATCCGATAAAGCCGATGACACGCCCTTCGTGTTTTGCGACTATGAGATTATTTGGCCAACTATAAGCAATCTTCTCGCATTTTTCAAGCGTAAGAGCATCAAGATACTCTTGATCTACGAGGCCTGGATAAGCCTCATGCCAGGATTTCCAATGGACAAAAGCCTTGCCCTTGATCTCATCGTCTGTTTCCATTTTTTTGATAATTATGTTCATAGTTGCTCATCCTCACAAATCCCGATTTGTCTATTTCTTTTTCATCAATACTACCGTCTCCACATGCATCGTCATCGGGAACATGTCCACGGGCGTGACCTTTTCGATCTTGTATCCGTTTTGCGAGAAAATCGACAGATCGCGGGCGAGCGTTCCGGGGTCGCACGACACGTAAACGACGCGGGAAGGGGAGGCCTTGATCACTGTCTGAACTGTTTCTGCTGAAAGCCCTTTTCTCGGAGGATCGACAAAAACACAATCGATATTTTTCTCTTTTTCCAGGATCTTTTTAAAACCTTCTCCCGCGTCCGCGCATATAAATTCGGCATTTCGAATGCCGTTTGCAAATGCGTTTTCCTGCGCGTTTTTAACAGACTGTTCGACGATCTCGACTCCGTAGATCCTGCCCGCGAAGGGAGCTGCGCAGAGCGAGAGCGTTCCGATGCCGCAGTACAGATCCGCGACGGTTTCATAATTTTGAATATCGGCATATTCGATGGCGAGCCTGTAGAGATTCTCCGACTGCTTCTTATTGACCTGAAGGAATGTCTCCGCAGATACGGTAAAATGCTTTCCGAGTATCGTCTCCGTGATCTTTCCGCTGCCTGTCAAAATATCAGTCTCGTTTCCGAGTATCACATTCGTTCCGCTGTAATTTTTATTTACGACTATCGAATCTGCTGCGTCACAGAGCTTTTTACGCGCCTTGTCATACGGGAAACTGCCGTCAGCTACGACAAAACCTGCGAGGAGGGAACCGTCTGACGATTCACGCACGATTATATGCCTTACGCATCCTTTGCGGGCGGTCTCGTCATATGCCCTCACATTCTCGTCCTTCAAAAAACGCAGCAGTTTATTCTCGCAATCCATCATTTTTTTCGAATGGAGCAGGCAGTCGTCAACACCGATAACGTCGTGAGTACGAGCCTTGAAACATCCCGAAACGAGCCCTTCGCTTGTGTTTTTTACAGGGAAGGAGAGCTTGTTTCTGTAGTGTAAAATGTTCTCGGACGGGACGCATTCATCGACTGCAATACCCTTAAATCCGCCGATGCGCTCAAGGCACGAAACGACTTTACCTCTTTTTATTGCGAGCTGACCTTCGTATGACAAATGCTGCAGCGTGCATCCTCCGCATTTATCGGCGAAAGGGCAGGGAGCAGCGGTCCTGTCTTTTGAGAGTTCGTTTATTTTTTCTATCTTTCCGACAGAGTATGATTTGTTGTCCGAGACTATCGATATGAGCGCTTCCTCACCGGGTAAAAGACCGGGCACAAATACGGTTTTACCGTTTGAACGCAAGGCGATACCGTCGCCGTCATCGGAAAGGTCCCTGGCGGTAACGGTTTCTTTGATTTTTGCGTGGTTTTTCGCTGTCATTTTGATATTCGAAATACGTTGTTTAAGTGATTTTATTACGGTTCCTAGGCCTCTGAAGGATCATCTGTCGGAGCAGGTGTTTCTGTCGGAGTCGGAGTATCCGTCGGAGCGGGAGTATCCGTCGGAGCGGGAGTTTCCGTGGGCGTTGGGTCGTCCGTCGGCTCGGGATCGTCTGTGGGCGTTGGGTCGTCCGTCGGCTCGGGATCGTCTGTCGGCGTAGGATCGTCCGGCTCTTCAACTTTTGTGCCGTACGTCACGATCTTATCGAGTTTTTCATAGATCACCGTTCCGATCGGTCTCTTCAAAGCCTCGTAATTTTTGAAAAGCGAATATTCGTAGCCTACGATTCCTCCCGTCGTAGTTTTTTCGCCGACGGGCATTTCGGGATCTTCGGCGTGGATCGTTTCATAATTGATAACTCTTTTTATTTCGGACGAAAGAGTGAACTTTGATCTGTTTGTATCTGTTCCGAGGATCTTTGCACTCAGAAGACCGTTTGAATAGTTCAAACTGATCTTTATCGGATATTCCGTGCTGTTTTTAAAACAGAAATATGACTTGTTGCTTTCAACATATGCGTCAAAGCCGGGAAGACCGTAATTCGGGATGTATCTGCTCGGATGCTTTTCTTCAATAGAGAGCTCAGCATAAAGGGCAGCCACATAAAGCGCCGATGAGACCTGCGAAATACCTCCGCCTATGATCTTTTCCGGCATACCTCTCGAATTGTCATAAGCCGGCACGAAACCTCTCACCGTGTTAATGTCGCCTACCACGGTAAAAAAGTTGCACGATTCACCCGGCATAAGAGCATATCCGTCGAGCTTTGAAACAGCGAGCCCGATATTGACGCTTCTTTCGTCATAAACTGTCGTGTCGAGCGTTCCCTCTTCAGGTCTGTTTGAAGACACCTCGGAGCCCATAACATCTCTGAAAAGTATCGCGGAAAGATCATCCGCGGTCGTTTCAGCCTCTTTTTCAGAGAATAGGACTTCTTTATAGTCGAAACGCTCTCCCGTATTTACGGCATCCACTGCCGCCTGAAGATCGTCCTCATCTATCGTCGTTCCGGGGATATCAGGCTCTATAGCGATCTCTTTGATACTCTTTCTGTAGAAGTACGCGTCCGTCGCGTCGCTCTGTATCCTGTCGTATATTTCTCTCGCGTCTATTGTATTAAAAGGCACTTCCGACGTTTCGACTACTACCGTATTAAGCTTGATGCTGCCGCTGTCCACCATACTTGCGAGACTGTTTTTCAGATCCTCAAGCAGGCGCTCAAGATCCCTTTGAAGCTTGTCTGTGTTTACGTCGCATCCCGTCGTTCCCGAGGTAAAAGTAACTCTGTCTCCCGCGAGACTGTACGTGGGATTGACCACCTGTACAAAAAGGGTATTGTAGGCGAGCGAAACTATCTCGGCGAATGTTTCATCGTGGACCACATACAGTATTTCGAAATTCTTCGGATTCGTCTTAAGCTCGGCGATCTGGGCGACTCTCGCTCTTCTCGTTCCCGTCCTGGCGATGGAGTAGGCCTCTTTGGCGATCTCTTCCGCATCGGGAGTGTTAACGAATTCAGTCAGCGGATACTCTTTTTCGATCTCGCCGATCTGTATTTTAATATTCGCGCCTGTTATGGGCGTGATGTATGTTCTGGTTATATAAGCACGCGCCTCTTCTTCGGTCATTCCCTCAAGGCTGTAGCCGTTCACCATGATGCCTGCGTAAATGGTATTTGTGTCGATGACTTCCCTCGACATGCCTTTTATCAGCAGATAGATCCCGCCTGCGAGCAGGACTAAGATCAGGAAGATGGCGAGCGCGATGAGTACCTTCTTGCCGCCGCGCTTCGTGACCTCTATATTCGTGTCGTCATCAGAGACAGGCATCCTTGTATTCTTTTTCTTTTTCTTTGACGGTTTTGTTTCTTCAAAATCGTATTCTTCAAAGTCATTTGCTTCGATCTTTGGCATAAAGTCACCCCGTATGATAGTGAGTTCAATTATTATACCACGAAATACGCGATTTTGTGAAATAAGGATAAAAAGTGCCGAAACCGATCAAAAAAGTGTAAATAATATGCGGTTTTAATGAAAAAACGATATAAAACACTTGTCAAAGAAAGCGCGATGATGTATAATTATCGGTGTTTGATGGATTATGTGGTTTTGGTCATAGTCACAGAGGACAAAATGCAGCCGGCAGACGGCTTTTTACTAAAGAAGAAGGTGACTTTTGATGAAGGTCGGCAGGAATGAAAGAAACAAGATCATAAGGAATGTAATCCTCGTTGCGATCGTAGTTTACTTCCTTGTGCTTTTGATCACTCAGCAGAGCATTCTCGATAGAAATATCGGTGAATATGAGAAAGTCCTTAAGAAAACGGAGCAGATCGAGCTTGAAAACGAGAAACTGAAAGCGGAACTCGAAGACGCCGACACGGATGAATATCTTGAGAAGCTCATAAGGGAAAGACTCGGCTACGTCAAATCTGACGAAACGGTTTTTGTGGAGAGATAAATAGCAGTAAATTTCAGCTTTAGGGGTGGTACATGGCTGAAACCGACAGTGTCGAGATTTTAGAGGGAAAGGTTCAATCGATAATGCCTTTTGGTGCTTTTATAACGCTCAAAGACGGCAGCGTAGGACTTGTGCATATTTCCGAGATCTCAGAAAATTTTGTCAACGATGTGAACGATTACCTCAAAGTAGGTATGACAGTCAAAGTAGTCGAACTTCCCACGGAAAAAAGACCGAACAGAAAGAGACTTTCAATAAAGCAGACGGGTATCGTTCTGAAGCCGCTTAGGGAAACTGCCGGAGAAGAATCTTCTGCGGAAAAGAGCGGAGAACACAAGAGCAAGAAGCAAAAAAAGAAGGAAGCAACCGCTCCCAAGACGGATTTCAGTGTGCCGCCTCCGATGTTTGACGAAGGCAGGGAACGGGGAAACGATGATTTTTCCGCTTCACTGGCAAAATATATGAAGGCAAGCGAAGAGAGGCTTGTTGATATTAAACATCAGACAGAGAACAAAAGAGGCAAGGGATATATCCGAAGAGGATGAAATCGTTACTTTCCGGCGCTTTTGTGTCGAAAGGCAAGAAGATGGAACAGAACGACGATCAGGATATCATAATCGAAGAAAATGAAGCCGAAAGAAACAGCGAGGACGTCGCCGCTTTCACGAAGCTTCTTTTTTTGATGCTCACAAAGGAAGGCCAATATGTCCTCGCGAGGGACAACCGTTCTCTGATAAAACAGTCATTCGGAGCCTCTGCGGTCCTCACGCTGCACAGACTGTCCGAGAGCTCGTTTTACGATATAGAGAGATATTTTGACGGTTTCGTTGAGCAGAGGGGATACGGCCAGAGCAGCGCTGCCGTGTTCTACAGATTCGTTTTTCTGGCTGACGATTACGATCACTACAGAGATCAGATGCAGCCGGTGTTTAAAAACTGCGAGCAAAAATGCGAAAACGCGAGGATAATATGTGAATTTGACGTCATCGATCTCGCTTCTAAGAGGGCTTTCGAATACGGAGGAAGAGAGATCCGTGAAAGATCCGTTCGTGAGATATTTGAGAAAGCCCTTCAAAAGGAAGATTATTCCGCGGCTGCCGAGACGGAAAGACAGGCCGCGAGCAAGGTCACGGAGGAGATCAGGGAAGACCTGATGCCCAGAAGAGTCAATCCGATCTTCAACATTTCGAATATCATCATTTTCGCGAACGTCCTGATATTTATCATTCAGACGGTAATGGAAGCAGATGGGGACTACACCATATATGCGATGGGCGTACAGGCGAACGGATACATCCTGAACGGACAGGTATGGAGACTTTTTACCGCCATGTTCCTGCACGCTGACATAACTCATCTTTTGGGAAATATGTTCATGCTCTTCTATTTGGGCACGATCATATTGAGGTATTATTCACCGGGAGAGTTTGCTTTGATATATTTTACGGGAGGGCTTTTAGGCAACCTTCTGACACTTTTATTTATGCCTGTTGAGACGCTTTCGCTCGGTGCGTCAGGCGCGATCATGGCTCTCGGAGGCACGCTCATATACAGGATGTTTTTCGGAAAACACAAAAAGCTTTTCAGGCGAACGGGCAACTTCGTCACGATCGCCATGATGGTCCTGTTCAACCTTTTCTACGGTCTTACTCAGTCGCAGACGAATAATTTCGGCCATTTCGGAGGTTTTGCGGCGGGGTTTGCGGTCGCCTGGCTCATTTATTTGGTAAAGAATAAAAGAAGGGAAGAAAAATCATGATCTGTAACGTCTTGGATTTCGGCGCGGTCGCCGACGGAAAAACTTTATGTACGGAGGCTTTCGCAAAAGCCGTTGCCGAATGCGCTAAAACGGGAGGCTATGTCGACGTCCCCGCAGGAGAATATGTGACCGGAACGATCGTTTTAAAAAGCAACGTATATCTCAGATTCGAACCGGGAGCCGTGCTGCTCGCAAGCAAGTATTTCGAGGATTTCATCGGAACGAAGAGGGGATGCTCCTGGGGTTCCGCACCGGGGAGACTTGTTAAAGGCAAATATATCAAAGGTAAAAAGGAGACGAATACCTCCAACCCGTGCGCATCTGTCATTATGGCGGAAGACGAGGAAAACTGCGGCCTTGTCGGTCCCGGAACAGTGAACGGAAGGCGAGGCGGGGACTATATCGGCACAGAGAACTGGGAAAAGGCCGGCAACATTTTCCTTTGCGTATTTTCAAACTGCAAAAACGTATCCATCAAGGATGTCACTTTTAAAAATCCCGGGTTTTTCAACGTATACACGCTGAACTGTGAGAACGTTTTTTACGACGGGGTAAAGATATATTCAAGAAAGTGCGCGTGCGGCGACGGCCTCGATTTTGACGGAAGTAAAAACGTACTCATTTCAAACTGCTTTATTGACGCTGGTGACGACGCGATCGGACTTAAGACACTGACTCCTTCTGAACCGTGCGAGAATTTTACGATAACGAACTGCACGATAAGCTCCATCTGGGCTGCTGTCAGAATAGGTCCCGAAACGGGTTCCGACTTCAGAAACATCAATATTTCGAACTGCGTGTTCAACAAATGCAACGACGGATTCAAGCTCCAGCTTTGCGAGGACAGAGTGTTTGAGGACTTCGTTTTCTCGAATATTTCGATGATAGACGTTATGAGACCTGTTTTCATGACGCTGAACACATACGTTATGAGCATGCACAATAAATCCGTAAGGCCGCCCGTAGGAACGTTCCGCAGGATCAGATTTTCAAATATTAACGCTAAAATGATCCAGAAAGTCTATGAAAACTCGGAAGGACAGCTTTCAGGCAACTTTATGTATGCGATGGAGGGCTCAAAGATCGAAGACGTCACTTTCTCCGGAGTCACATTTATAGCAGAGGGCGGATACGAAAAAGAAGAGCCCTGTGTTAAAAAGGAACTGCTTGCCGATTACACAGACAAATATCCGGAGGCGATCTACAATATGGGACAGTATCCGTCAGCTGTTTTTTACGTAAGGAACGCGAAAAACGTACTTTTCACCGACTGCTCATTCGTTGCGGCAAAGAAGGACGCAAGGCCCGCGGTCGTTGCGGATAACGTCGAAAACATGCGCCTTTGCGGATGCCGCGCGGATCAGACGAACGGACTCCTCAAGAAGATCATCTGCGAAAATGTTAAGGTCACAGATTCGATAGGTCTTGTCAAAGAATCAAGCCGCGAAGAGCTGCTTCAGAGAGCGTTTTATATGAACGAGGCGGAGAAGCTGCTTTCTGCTTATGCGAAATACGCGAAGATCGCGGACAAGGCGGTCTCGGGCAGAAAACTGGGCGAATACCGCATAGGAGACGAGGCTGAGATCAGAGTTGACGAGACGAAGAAATATTATATCGTAATGTCCAATGTCGGCGCTGATTTTTCGCTTTATGTGAACGGAGACCGCTGCGAGAATTTCAATCTTCCGGACGAGGACAAAGCTCCTACATGTTTCGCCGCCGAGATCACAAAATATGTGCAAAACGGTTTCAATTCATTTGATTTCGACGTCGAAAAGGGTAAAAAGATACCCGGAACGGTCACATTCGTGATATTCGAAAGGTAATTTATGAAATACCATCACTGCGGGCAACTGGAAGAAACGGGTCTTGTTACGGCTTTTTTTACGAGCCGCGAAGTGACCTGCAGAAAAAATCGCGCAGAGGATTATGAAAAAATCGCGAAGGATATCGGGATCGGAAAGGATGCCTTTGTCATATCAGATCAGCACCATTCGACGAACATATTATGCGTGGGGAAGGACGAACAGAGGATCGGCGAGCCTGTCGACGGTCTGGTGACGGATATCCCCGGGACAGCTCTCTGCACGACGGAAGCCGACTGCGTGCCCGTATATCTTCTCGATGTAAAAAGAAAAGTCGTCGGAATGGTCCACAGCGGATGGAGAGGCACGGCAGCCGGGATCGCTCCCAAAGCGGTCGATCTGATGAAAGACAGATATTCATCAGATCCGAACGATATCATTGTATATTACGGCCCCTGCATCTGTAGGGAATGCTACGAAGTGGGAGAGGAACTGATATCGGAGTTCAAACCTTTTTACGGAGCTTCCCGCGCCGAAAAGTATTTTTGCCCGAAAGAAAGAGGAAAATATCTGCTCGACATGAAGGCCGCGATAACGGATTCTCTGACAGCGACAGGCGTGCCCGAGGAGAATATAACGGATCCCGGATACTGCACATTCGAGGACAAGAGATTCCATTCATACAGGCGGGACGGCAGCAAAATCGACAGAATGGCGACAGTAATAATGCTTAAAGAGGGCTTGTAAGACAAAAAACTTGCAAAACACACAGGCGATATGTTAATATTTAAAGTCGGAAATGCGGCGGGATGAGCGCGTTTTCCTCATGATGAAACTTAAAAAGAAACGATAGTCACAAAAGCTGGGAGGTTTTTTCTGTGTCAGGACATTCAAAATGGGCAAATATCAAACGCAAGAAGGGCGCTGCGGACGCAGTCAAGGGTAAGATCTTTACCAAGATCGGCAGAGAGATTCAGATCGCTGTAAGAGAAGGCGGTCCCGATCCCGCGTCAAACAGCAAACTGAAGGATGTTATAGCAAAGGCTAAGGCGAACAACCTGCCTAATGATAATATTATAAGAAGTATCAAAAAAGCGAGCGGTGACGGAGCGGCTGAAGCGATCGAAGAGATCACTTACGAAGGCTACGGCCCGGGAGGCGTCGCGATAATCGTCGAAACAGTGACAGACAACAGAAACAGGACTGCCGGCGAAGTGAGACATATATTCGATAAATACGGCGGCAACCTCGGACAGACCGGATGCGTTTCGTTCCTTTTCGACAAAAAAGGTCTTATCGTCATCAACAACGAGGAAGGAGAGCTCGACGAGGATACGGTTATGATGGACGCGCTGGAAGCGGGGGCTGATGACTGCGAAGTTTCAGAGGATGGTTTTGAGATCCTCACTTCACCTGCATCGTTCTCATCTGTTCGCGAAGCTCTTGAAAACAAGGGATACGAATTCGACGAAGCTGAAGTTTCCATGATCCCTCAGTCGTACACGTCGCTTTCTGACGAGAAGCAGCTCGAGCAGATCGAAAAACTGATCGACGGACTCGAAGATAACGACGACGTTATGAATGTTTACCACAACTGGGAACAGGAATAAAAAATCAATATGAGCTTAACAGATTTTTTACAATTCTGACAAAAAAATGCACTTTTTTGTATTATAATAATAATCGTTGTACGGAGCTTTTTTTGATCGGTGTATTTCACTCTCCCCCTTGGCACCGACCTCCGTACAATTTTTATGCCTGAAAAATGTTTGCCGCATACAGGCAGTTCGGAACGGAATGGAAGAGCGCCTTATGATCCTTACAGATACACACGCACATTACGACGACAGCGCCTTTGACGAGGACAGGGATATTTTACTCTCTTCGATGCCCTCAAACGGGGTAAAATGCATAATAAATGCCGCCCAGCACGTCGAATCTTCTGAAAAATGCATAAAACTGGCCGAAAAATACGATTTTATATATGCCACAGTGGGTATACATCCCTTGGAGGCGAACAGGTATTCTCCGGAAAATATGGACAGGTTAAGGGAACTTTCGAAGCATCCCAAGGTCGTCGCGATCGGAGAGACGGGACTTGATTATCACTATGAAAACACGTCCCCGGATATACAAAAAAACAATCTGAAAGCGCATATCGAACTTGCGGAGGAGACGGGTCTTCCTCTCGTCATCCACGACAGGGAAGCGCACAAAGATTGCGTCGACATTTTAAAAACAGGCAAAGTGCGCTGTGTGTTTCACTGCTACTCGGGAAGCGCCGAAATGGCGAGGGAGCTCATCAAAATGGATCATATGTTTTCCTTCGGCGGAGCTGTCACTTTTAAAAACGCGAAGCGTGCGATCGAAGCTCTTCAGGCGATACCCATGAGTCGAATAATGCTTGAGACTGACTGCCCGTATATGTCCCCTGAACCTTTCAGAGGCAAAAGAAACGATTCCACGCGCACGAAATACGTCGCCGAGAAGATCGCCCTGGTAAAAGGTCTCTATCCGGAGGAAGTTTGCGAAGCTGCCTATGATAATATGAGAAATTTTTACAAGGGGACTTGACAAAAGAAAAAATTTTTTTCACAATATATATCATACAGATGATAAAACCGCACCAATATGTTGCGAAAATTGCACTTTTTTTCAAAAAATACGAAAGAAATTGTCAAAATTTGCGTTTGACAACTGAAAATCCATATATTAAAATGTCCCCGTCTATGCTTCAAAAATGAGGCTTTGGACACGATTCGATATGGAGTTGATACCGTGAAATTCAGGAAAGCGGCTGTAATTTTAAAGTTCGTAAAGTACCCTCTGCTTCTGGCAGGGGTCTTGGTCGCGTCCCTTCTTATAGCAACGAATATATTCCTTTCCGACATGCGTACAGTGCAGATCCAGTATAACGGCGAAGTTAAGACTGTTATCACGACCGGACGCACGGTCAAGGACGCTCTGGCTGTCGCCGATATCGCGCTGAAGGACGGAGAAGTCATGAACTGTTCAGAGGCCGATTCGCTTGACGACGTCGCGAATGTCATCATCCAGGCGCCCAGAGAGATCACTGTTACGATCAGAGGAGAGGAGTATCAGTTCACGACTTATCAGGACACTGTTTCCGAAGTGCTTGCCGAGAACGGCATCGAAGTTCAGGGCACGGACATTATCGAGGGAGCGGACCTCAATGAGACGATCTCAGAAGGCATGAGCATCGAGATCAAAACGTATCGTGAAGTATTTTATGACGAGACTGAGATCATCGGTCACGAGACGAAGTACGTCGCAAACAACGATATGTTAAAAGGCCAGTACAAAACGGCTGTGGCAGGATACGACGGCTACAGAACGAAATATTACAGAGTTTTACTTGAAAACGAGAAGGAGATCGAATGCGAAGTCCTGAAGGAGGATTACAAGGCTCCCCAGGATACGGTCATCCATTACGGAACGATCCTGAACTTCAAGAACGTGATCGGGCAGACTGTCGCTTATACGAAGAAGTATACGCTCCTATCGACGGCTTATTCACCTACTCCGGGCAACTGGGGTTATCAGACATATACGGGAAATACGAACAGGGAAGGCGGAGTCGCGGTAGACCCGACCCATATCCCGCTTGGGACAAAGCTTTATGTCAAGGGTCTCAACGGCAAGCCTGACTACGGTTTCGCGATCGCGTGGGATGTCGGCAAATCCATCAAGGGCGACAGGATCGACCTCTTTATGGAGAGCGAGGAGACATGTATTATCTGGGGTATGAGAGACGTCGAGGTCTATATCCTCGCGGATCAGTCGGTTGATATTTTCGCGCTCAGAAAAGGCGCGCTCTTTGTCGGACAGTGATCAATCTGTTTTTCGGTCGGCAAAATGCAACAGTCATTAAACAGCGATAAAAATTTTAATACCAGAGAGAGAATGGAGCGGTTTGATATCAGGCCGCTTAAAGGTCTCGGTCAAAATTTTCTGCACGATATGAATGTCGTGGAGAA
>JAEEGL010956751.1_pt1 | contig 12163 bp, 12 predicted proteins | sample 9134231 | NCBI WGS metagenome assembly JAEEGL01 (sample SAMN16246548, study PRJNA631951) | gut metagenome | biome: gut microbiome; feature: rumen; material: fiber-attached | host: Bos | place: Iran: Karaj | collected 2018-10
ACTCCGCCTTTTTGAACATTTTGTATAATAAGTTCATCTTCGTCATATTCGCTGAGATTATGCTTTTTTATTTCAAAATTTCTTTTTACAATAACAATAACCACTAAAATGGCTAAAATTAATGTAACCGACATAATGACACCGCTTGATGCATAAGGAATCCAAAGTATTAATATTAAGAATAAGAAAATTCCCCAAATGATTAATTGCATATTTTCTCCTTAATTTTCGTCATCTTTTTTTGTAATCAAATATTTCGGAGTAATTTGCTTTTTTAATTCAAGCAAAGAATTTTGAACTTCATCAGAATAACTGCTGCCGATTGCCGCGTTAATTTCCTTATCTATATCAGTTTCTATCATTTCCATTTCATCATAGGCCTGTGCAATAGCTTCTTCCTTATTAACTTTCTCTTTCATGCTTTCCAAAAGTGCTTGGGCATTATTACCGCTCATTGAAACCATTTGCTGAGACAATTTCTTTGAAGTTACAGCTACTTTATGACGAGCCTTAAGTGTTTTTACTTCATTTTCCCAATTTGTAATTTGTTCTTTCAAGTTAGCAATTTTACTTTCCATTTTTTCAGACATAGCATCAAAGTTTTTCGCATCAAGAGTGTATTTTTTTATATTTTCAACTGCCGCTTGTTTTTTCTTTAAAGCTTCCGATGCTAATCTGTCTGCTTGAGCTTGGTCTAAATCTCCGCTTTGAGCTTTCTGCAATAAAGTGAGAGCTTTTTTTTCGTAGTCTTTAGCAATTTCTGTTTGGTCTGCAATTTTATTTTTTGTTTCAATAAGTAAAGATTTAATTTCAGCAAGCCCTTTCATGCTTGTATCGTAATCTTTCTTTAAATCTCTTATACCCTGCTCTGCCATTAGTATCGGATCTTGAATTTTATTAACAAAAGCGTGTAAAAAAGATTGAATAACTTTAAACAATTTTTGTAAAAACATATATTCCTCCAAATTTCTACTTTAACCACTCACGAACTCTGTTTGCTATATAATCAAACCCTACAATATGTTTTAAATCCTTTGGCTCTATATTTTTATTGTAGAACAGTACGGGAACTTGCTCTCTTGTATGGTCTGTTCCCGGAACTGTAGGGTCGCAGCCATGGTCTGCCGTAATTATTAATAAATCTTCTTCTGTCATATTTTCCATAAATTTCGGAACATAAGTATCTATTTCTTCAATAGCTTTTCCATAACCTTTATAGTCATTTCTGTGTCCGTATAACATATCCGTATCAACCAAATTTGTAAAGATTATTGATTTATTAGGGTTATCTGCGCCTAAAGTTTTTATTTTATCCAAATCCAAATCGCCTTTTATAGCATCTAAAGTTAAATCTAAACCTTCTCTATTAGAGCCTGTGTGAATTGCGTGTGTTATACCCGATTTTGTAAATATGTCTTCAATTTTACCGATACCGATAACGCTTCCGCCTGATTTTTGAACTTCATTTAATACGGTATCTTTGAAAGGTACAAGAGAATAATCTCTTCTGTATTTTGAAATTCTAACAGGTTTTCCGTTTTCAATATGATAAGGTCTTGCAATTACACGAGAAACATTGTATTGACTATTGTTTAAAATTTCTCTTGCAATTTCGCACCATTTATATAAAGTTTCAAGAGGGATTGTATCAATATCAACGGCAATTTGGTAAACACTGTCGGCACTTGTGTAAACTATAGGATATTTTGTTTCTTGGTGTTTAGCATTTAATTCTTCAATAATTGCCGTTCCTGATGCGGGATAATTTCCCAAAATACCTTTACATCCTGTTTTTTCAATAAATTCATCAATAATTTCTTTATCAAATCCGTTAGGAAAAGTTGCAAAAGGTTTATCCAGAACTAATCCTGCAATTTCCCAGTGTCCTGTAGTTGTATCTTTACCCTTTGATTTTTCCTCCATAATACCGTATTGAGCAATCGGATTTTGTTCTTTTGCAATGCCGTCGCAGTCTTCAATATTACCTAATCCCATTTTTTGCATATTAGGAACATTTAATCCGCCGCAGGCATGCGCTACATTTTTTAATGTATTACATTCTGGAATATCATTATATTCTTTGCAATCAGGCATTGCGCCAACACCCATAGAATCTATAACAACGATAATTGCTCTTTTCATGCTGCACCTTCTTTCAAAACACATAAACTGCTGATTTTATATTACCATAAAATTTTTATTTATGGTTTAATTGTAGAGTAAACATTAAAATATAATAAAGGATAAAAAATATGCAAGCACGCAGAGCAGCGAGAGAATTGGCTTTAATCTTATTTTCTCAATTGGATAAAAAAGTAACAAAATATTCAGAAAAGGATTTTGATGAAACGATAGTAAAGTCTTTAAGAATATTAACAAATAATGCAAGTGAAGAACTGAAAACGGCAACGGGTTCGTTGCTGGAAATGAAAGACTTTTTAAACACTTACGAAGCAGAACATGAAATTAACTTGAAACGTCCGATAGATGTTTCAAATGTTCCTGTTCCTATACCTTTGACATCGGATATGAATAAAAGAGTAGAAGCAATGCTTGATGTTGCAGAAAAAGCTTTTGCTGCTTTGGAAATAGCAGAAATCGTAACTTTGGAAAGCAAAGAGGAAATAAAAAGTTACACTTTGAGTATAGCCAAAAACTTTAAAGAAAATGCGGATTTTGTTGACGGTCAAATACAAAAATTTGCAAAAGGCTGGGATATTGAAAGACTTGTTAAAATGGATAAGGATATTTTAAGAATTGCAATAACCGAGCTTATATACATAAAAGATGCACCTATGAAGGTTATAGTTGATGAAGCGTTAGAATTGGCAAAAAAATATTCAACAGACGAAAGCTCTTCTTTTATAAACGGTATTTTGGCTAAAGTCATTGTAGAAAACGGAGTTTCTTGATGTTTAATTTTTTCGGTAAAAAAGAAGAAAAAACAGAAGAAAATATTGAACAAAACAATAGAAATATTTTCTCATTAGGATTTGATACCTTAAAAAAAGCAATTTCAAAAACAACAGAAACTCTGGTTGATAATGTTGTCGAAACAATAAAAGAAGAAGCCGAATTTTCGGAATTTGTACTTGATGATATGGAGGATTTGCTTATTCATGCCGATTTGGGTGTAAATTATGCATCAGAGCTGGTGGATAAATTACGCAATCAAGACAAAATAAAGCCGAGCGAGGTTAAAAATTATCTTAGACAGGAATTTTTAAAAACATTATCTGAAGCAGGAAAGTCAAAGCTTAATTATGAGGAAAATAAATTCAATATATATTTCATAACGGGTGTAAACGGTGTCGGAAAAACCACACTCATAGGAAAACTTGCTTATCGTTTTAAATGCGAGGGGAAAAAAGTTTTGATAGCCGCAGGAGATACTTTTAGAGCAGCAGCGGAAGAACAGCTTGATATATGGTCAAAAAGAGCAGGTGCTGACATTGTTAGGCGAGATAAAGCAGACCCTGCATCCGTTGTTTTTGAAGCTATACAAAAAGCCAAGAATGAAAATTACGATGTAATTCTTGTTGATACGGCAGGAAGATTGCAGAATAAATTTAATTTGATGGAAGAACTTGCAAAAATAAAAGCCGTAATAGATAAAAATGCACCTGAAAATTTACGGGAATGTATGTTGGTGCTTGATGCCAATACGGGACAAAACGGATTGCAGCAGGCAAAAGTTTTTCAAGAGGCAGTTAATTTAACTTCGGTTGCTTTGACAAAACTTGACGGTTCGGCAAAAGGTGCAATAACTTTAGCAGTGGCAAAAGAATTAAAAATTCCTGTTAAATTAATAGGTGTAGGTGAAAAAATGGAGGATTTAAAAGATTTTTCGCCTGAAGATTTTATAAACGCTTTATTTGAGTAGTATTGGAGGTCTGAAATGATAACAAGAAAATCAAAAGAAGAAATAAAAAGGATGAAGCATGCAGGTCATATTGTAGCTCTTGTTCATCAGGAAATGAAAAAAATAATAGAACCGGGTGTTACAACAAAATATTTAGATGATGTGGCACATAAAATTATAAAAGAAAATAAAGCAATACCGACTTTCTTGGGATACAACGGTTTCCCTGCAACAATTTGTGCATCAGTAAACGAGCAGATAGTACACGGTTTTCCTCTTGAAAATGTTGTATTAAAAGAGGGTGATATAATAAGCGTAGATGTAGGTGCTACTTATGGCGGACTTGTAGGTGACAGCGCTTGGACATATCCCGTAGGTAAAATTGACAGTGAAAAAGAAAGATTGTTAAAAGCAACGGAAGAAGCATTGTTTGCGGGATTGGAATTTATGCGAGAGGGAAATACCCTTGATATGGTGGGCGAAGCCATAGAAAAAGTTGCAAATAGGGAAACGTTGGGCATTGTGAGAAACTATGGCGGACATGGAGTCGGTCACAGAATGCACGAAGACCCTTTTGTATATAACTATAAGACAGGGCATCAAAATACGGTGTTAAAACACGGTATGACAATTGCAATAGAACCTATGTTAAATCTGGGATGTGATGACGTAGAGGTTTTATCTGACGGTTGGACAGTTGTAACAAAGGATAAAAAAGCTTCAGCACACTTTGAACATACTGTATGGGTGACTGAGGGAGAACCTGTATTGCTGACAACATTGGATAATATCTCTCTACATTAAGTAAATGATGTAAAATAATTGAAATTCATCTACATTTATAATGTAGGAATATAAACGAAGTAGAAAATGGATATATTTGCAGCAGTAGGAACAATAGTCGGTGTCGGTTTTATATTGGTCGCACAGGCTCTTGAAGGCGGTAATGTAGGACAACTAATACAAATCACGGCAGCTATGATTGTATTTGGAGGTACGTTAGGTGCTACTATTGCAACATTTTCTCCTAGTGATTTGATGAATGCCGTTGAAATGATTAAATATGTCTGGTTTCCACCAAAAGTAAATTATACGGAATTAATAAAAGAAATTGTAGGTTTTGCGACAAAAGCAAGAAAAGAGGGTGTAATTGTTCTTGAAAAAGAAGCTAAAAATGCATCAGACCCTCTTATGACATTAGGTTTAGAAGCTGTTGCCGACGGTGCAGACCCGTCTTTGGTTCAAGGCATGATGGAAAACCAAATTAACCAACTTCAAGAAAAAGTAGAGGGCGGTGCAAAAGTTTTCGAATCAGCAGGTGCATATTCTCCTACTTTAGGTATCATAGGTGCGGTTTTAGGTTTGATTCAGGTTATGAATAACTTATCAGACCCGTCAAAACTGGGTGCAGGTATTGCAGTTGCATTCGTTGCAACTGTTTATGGTTTGTTTGCCGCAAACTTAGTGTTGCTTCCTATGTCAACACGTATAAAATTCAATTTTAAAAAATTATTCTTAGGCAAAGAAATGATGCTTGAGGGAATTTTAGCAATACAAGCAGGTGAAAGTCCTGCGTTGATAGAACGTAAATTAAATTCTTATTTACTTGAAAAATCAGGAAAGTAGTGTATGGCAAAGAAACCTAAAGCTCCCGAACATGAAAATTTAGAGCGTTGGATGGTATCCTATGCGGATTTTGTAACGCTGCTTTTTGCAACATTTGTTGTGTTATATGCTCTGGCACAAGTTGATGCTAAGGATTTTGAGGCTCTGGCGCAATCTATAAGAGAGGCATTTTCCGCACCTTCAATTATGCAGGGTGCTGAAGGTATATTGGATTCAAGTGCAGGCAGTATGCTTGATGCTATGCAAGGAGATTCTGTTATAGCACCTTTGATGATGGAATATATGAATGCAAAATATGAAGAACAATCTATGAATGAGATAATGCGTCAGATAGAAAACGCAAAAGCCGCAGGTGAACTAGACGATGTAGAGGCAGAAAAAACAGACAGAGGTCTGGTTATCAGATTTAAGGACGACTGTCTGTTTAAACCCGGTTCTGCGGAATTGACTCCAAAAGCAAAGGTTCAGCTTGATGTTGTAGGTGTAATGATTTTGAAAAAATTTGTCATTCACTATACAAGAGTAGAGGGACACTCTGATAATATGCCGATATTTTCTCCAACATACCCTTCAAACTGGGAGCTTTCATCTGCTCGTTCAAGTGCGGTTGTAAGATATTTTATAGACAGATTTAAATTTATGCCAAAATTGTTTACCGTAGTTGGTTTTGCGGATACAAGACCTATAGCATCTAATAATACTCCTGAGGGGCAAGAAAAAAACCGACGTGTAGAGATTTTAATATTAAAAAACAGATATAAAGACAGTGAAACAAAAGAAAATATAGTTGCAAAAATGTCAAAAGAAGAACAAGAAAAGCTCCAAGAACAGCGGCAAAAAACCATAAACAGAATAGGTGAAATTTCTGAAGCAGCAAGAAATTTAGCAAACGGCAACAAAGAGGCTGAAAAAAATGCTGTAATTTTGAATAAAATATATAACAAGGAAATTCAAAGGATTACTCATGAAGCAAAAGCTCTTGACCAAAAAGCAAGACAAAAGATGACAGGTGAGGGTGATTGGTTAAGACCAAAATCTACGCAAGTTAAAGAAGAAATAAATCCTTTTAAAGATAAGAAAAAATGAGATTAAGATGAAACATTATTATATAGGCTTAATGCTGGCATCAAGTGCGAATACGGATTCCGGATTGGCAGTTGCAGACAGAAATAATGAAATTATATTACTTGATAAATTGTATACGATGAATGATATACAGCATTTTTTTGAAAATTTTTCTTCTCTAAAAGAATCGGAAATTTGTATTTCACTGCCGACAGATAATACATTGCTCGATGGGAAATGGCGTTTGATGTCAAAATTTTACCAGACGGTCGGCTTAAATCAAAATTTATTAAACACTAATAATTGGACTCAAAGATTTTCTACAAGAGGATGTGATTTTTTTAAGAAATTGTCAGAAGAAGGTGTTAGCATAACAAGGTTTGACTTATTTTTAACAAGGCAGGCTCTAAATTTAAATTCTTGTTTTAAAGAGCGTTCTCCTGCGGATTGTAAAACATTGCAAGCTGCTTTAAAATCTCAATTCGGGTTTTCCGCATTACCCAACAATATGATGCCTATGGCTCAATTAGAAGCCTTAGTTGGTTCTATTTTAGCGAAATCAGTTTCCGAAAATAAATTAAAAAACGACAAAATTTTTACATTCAAAGGTCTGGATGTGATAAGAAATTGAATAATAACCACTGAATAAATTTTTTGTTTATGGTATGTTATAAAATGTTTTAATCAAGCAGCCACAGGATAAAATGAGTTTTATTATTCAAAGATTAAGAGCAATTAAAAATTTAATATTAAAAAGACCAATTCTTTTGATATTTAATGTAACCAGACAGTGTAATCAACATTGTATGATGTGTCATATTCCTAAAAATACAAAGAATATGGATATTGAGGAAATAAAAATATTAGCAGAAAAATTCAAAAAATTTGGAATATGTGAAGTATATTTGCAAGGCGGTGAACCTTTATTAAGGAAAGATATTATTGAAATTACGGATATCTTTCTTAATAATTCGATTAGACCGACAATAATAACAAATGGTGAATTGTTAAGTGTGGAGTTGATAGAAAATATTGCAAAAAGGAATTGTAATTTATCGGTGAGCATTGATACTTTTAATCCTGAACTATATGCGAAATTAAGAGGAAAAAACTCACTTGAAAAAGTTTTAAATACTTTAAAGCAGGATAATTTACTAAAATTGAAGCATAAGGGGATTTTTTCTATTACAAGTACAATAACAAAAGAAACATCTTTAGAAGATTTAATATCAATATTTGATTTTTGTAAAAAAATAGATTGGTGTTATTATGTAAGACCGTATAATTTTAATTCGGATAAGGCAGATGCAAAATCAAATGATTTGATATGCGATAATGAAAAGACGATTAAAATTCTTAAATATTTTAATAATTTAAGTACGAGTGCAGCTTCTATAATTTACAAAGAGAATATAGATTTTTTGCAAGGTAAACGATACAATTTTTGTGATGCATTAAAATATACAATGGTTTTGAATGAAGACGGGCAAATATCTCCATGTATTGAGCATACTGATGTCAGATTTTCTCTTGATGATTATGAAAAGCAAGCGAAAAATTTAAGAACAATGATTTCAAGCTGTAATAAAAATACTCCATGTATATACGGTTGCACAAGAAATATCGGTTTTATTATGAAGAATAAACTGAAATTACTGTTAATATATTTAAACTCTTAAAAAACAGATTTTAATTAATCCAAAAAGCTGAATTTGTCTTAATATTATTGCAAAATTTTGTCTGTTATAGCACAATAGATATATGCAAATCACGTATGATAAAAATTCGCTTATCATAGATGGTAAAAGAGTGTTTATAAAAAGCGGGGCTTTCCATTATTTCAGATGCCCCGGTGTTGATGTTGCGCATGACAGATTTTTGAAGCTCAAAGCAGGCGGTTATAATACGGTTGATATATATTTCAACTGGAACTATCATTCAAAATCCAATGGTGAATACGATTTTTCAGGCATAAAAGATGTAAGAAAAATATTGCAGACGGCAAAGGATGTCGGTTTGTTTGTAATAGCTCGTCCCGGACCTTTTATAAACGGTGAAGTAAATGCAGGAGGTCTGCCTTTTTGGCTTTTGAAAGAAGACGGTGTAATTCCGAGAAACAGAATAGGTTCTGAATATCATTATTCTCCCGAATATATGAAATTTATTACTCAATGGTATAATGCAATAATTCCTCAAATTAGGGATTTTGATAATATAATTGCATTTCAGATAGAAAACGAATATGCAACGGATGAAATGGATGAGCAATATATGCGTGAGTTGTACCAAATGGCACGTGATAGAGGAATAACTTGTCCTATATTTCATAATGATGCATTTATTGCAGGGCTATGGGCTGATGTTGTAGATATTTATGCCTGTGATATTTATCCTTATATAAATCCAAATCAAAATTGGAGAGAAGATAATTTCTGTTTTGATACTTTAGATAATGTAGAGGATATTGTTCGAATGTCAAAAGAAGATGCCCCTATATTTATAGCGGAAATGCAGGGCGGCTGGTTTGATAAATGGGATGGCATAGGGTATGAAAAAATGCGTGCTGCATTAGGTGATGAACAGATAAATATAGTTACAAAAACTGCTCTTTCACAAGGCTGCACGATGTTTAATCATTATATGGCTATCGGAGGAACTTCTTGGGATGATTTGGCTTGTGATGAAGTTTATACAAGTTATGAATTTACGGCAGGTATTGATGAATACGGCTCAATAAGAGAAAATTTTTATAAATCAAAAGAAATAAACTATTTAATAAATTCTTTCGGATTTACAAACACAGGCGAAAGAGAAAATATTGACTTGGGCGAAAATTCATACTGTGTTAAAAGAAAAGATTTTGAAAACGATTCTTATTGGATTTTTTTAAGAAATTTCAACAGTAGTGAAAAAGAATATGAAATTGACGGATTTAAAACAAAAATAAAACCTTACGATATGAAAGTCATTCCTTGTGGTTTGAATTTGTATGCCTGCAAAATTGATTTCTCTGATGTCGAAATTTTTGCAAGATTAAAAAATGAAAATAGCGAAGTATTATTTATGCTTGCTGATAAAAATGCAAATATTTATATAGATAAAAACGGTGAAAAGCAGATTGTTTCAGGCGATAAAAAAGATTTTGAAAATATAAAATTTGAGAAAAACGGAAAAACTACCGAATTTGTCTTTTTAACAAAAGAACTGGCTGATAAAACTTGGATTGTTGATAATGTTGCAATATTTAATGCAGATTTTGTTTACCCTACAAAAAGAATTGCCGTTTCAAAGACGACAGAAATTGCTTATTTTGATTTGGTAAACGGATTTAATAAAAAATATTTTAAATTTACGGAAACTGAAAATAAAAATATTTTATTAAAAGATTTTGATATAAAATTTGTATCGCCTGAAATAGATACGGATTACAATTACACTACGTGGAAAGAGATTGATAATAAAAAGACTGACAGTTTATCAATCGGGATGTATGACGAATTTGTATTCTACAAGGCTAAAATTCCTGATTGGCTAAAAGAAATTACTTTGAGTGCAAGACATTTATTTGCCGTGTATGTAAACGGTAAGGAGGTTTTGTCCAGAAACAGTTATAAATATGAAAAATTGAAAGAAGTAGAAGAAACAATTTCTATACCTTTAGACAAAGATATTTTGTCTAAGGAAGAAAATGAACTGACTATATTGGTACAAAATTTGGGTTTTGATAAAGGTTTTTCGGGAGATACAAATTTACCGAGAGGTCTTGTTAAATTTGAATGTACACCTGAGTTTGATATCAAATTTTTTGTAAGAGAAAAACTTGCACCCGAAAGAGGTGATATAAGAGAAAGCACAAATCCTTATCTTACGAAATTGACAAAATCTTTTAAAGCAGTGAGAAAAGAAAATGTAATAAACCCTTATTATCTTTCCATGAAAGATTTTCCTTACGATAAGGCTACAATCTTTTTAAACGGTGTAAAAGTAGGAAGGTATTTAAAAAACAATAATAATATCTCATTACAGGAAAAATTTTATCTTTTAGATGAATTTTTAAAGGAAGAAAATACAATTGATATAATAATTTGGGCAAGAGATAAGGATATAATTACACCTTGGGACTTTAAAAACAATTTGAAAAGTGTTATAATAGAAGTGGGCGAAAAAGAAATTCATCAACTATACTAGTAATGCGACTATTCCCGTCGGTTTCGGGATTTTATATATAAGATTTTACAACTAAGCATAGGAGATTAGCACATGAGTATAGTTCCTGAATTTTTGATGAAAAGGGTTTATAAAAAAGGTTCTTTAAGACAAACTGATGAGGGTGTTTGTTTTGATTTAAAAAATGTTTTAGGACCGGGATTTATAAGCGGCTTTAATTTTGTGAAAATAAACGACGATACTTTTTGCGCGGACAAGGTAAAATTTATTACACAGGGCGAAGAAATTTCGGCGGAAACCGTAAATGAACAAAATCCTATCGGCTTCAGGCTGGGTCAAGAGGGAACGCTCATTTTAAAAGGTGCAAAATGCCTTAAAGACGGGATAAATCAAATAATTATAGAATTAATGAACCCTGAGGCAGGAAAAGTAAAATTGTCATTAACTGATAATTTCCAATTTGCCTGATTAACATTTAAAAATATTTTAGTAATTATTTACTGACCTGCATTAACACCGTCTTGCGGAGTTGCAATTGTATTTACCGCAACTCCCATAGCTTTTAATTGAGCCATAGCTTTTGGCGCAAGTGCTGTTGATGCAAAGTTTTCTAATATGGTTTGAAAGCAATCCACAGCTTCTTCTTTCATATCTCTTGATTTAAGCAATATTCCCATTTTAAAATAATATGGAGCTAAAGATACGTCAGGTGATACAAGCATTTGATTATCAAGTTTTAATTTTATTGAAATTAAATTTGAATTATCTTCAGGTGAAAAAAGTCCTCTTGCGTACATTTTTTTAGTCAAATCATCTATAGTTGTTTCCATTTGAGTTTTTTCTTCATCAGAAATCCCTTTTTTAGATTTTTTTGCCGCATTTGCATCTAATGCAAAAATCGCAAAGCAGAAAACTACCAATAAAAATAAAATTACAACTTTTTTCATAATCCCTAAATTTCCTCGATACTGCTGTTATAAATCTATACTACATGAAGTATTGCAATTTAACCTCAATTAAATGTATGATTTTGTACATGGAAAATGATTTACGAAAAAAAGTTTATCAAATGTTTATACTCGGCTTGGAAGAAGATTATTTGCCTGAAAAATCAAATATTTATAAAGCTTTGAAAGATGGCTTAGGCGGAGTAATTCTTTTTACAAAAAATATAAAAACAATTGAGCAGACAAAAAAATTAAATCAGAATATAAAAAATATCTCTCTTATACCTCCGTTTTTATCTATAGATGAGGAGGGTGGCAGGGTAGAGCGTACTGAAAATATTTTTGGCGGTAAAAAATTTTTAAGTGCGAAATTTGCAGCCGAAAAAGGTGAAGATTTTTTGAAAGAACAAACAGAGCAAATTTCGCACCTTTTGAAAGAAATGGAATTTAATTTGAATTATGCACCTTGTTTAGATGTAAATTCCAATCCTAAAAA
>JAEEGL013330279.1_pt1 | contig 12163 bp, 8 predicted proteins | sample 9134231 | NCBI WGS metagenome assembly JAEEGL01 (sample SAMN16246548, study PRJNA631951) | gut metagenome | biome: gut microbiome; feature: rumen; material: fiber-attached | host: Bos | place: Iran: Karaj | collected 2018-10
ACGTCTGAGAAAGGGAGAGTTTCAGAAACTCGTGCTCTCGCGCAGCATCGCCGTCAAACGGGATGATGATGAGACAGCGCTATCACTGTTCCAAAAGGCTTGTGCCTGCTATCCCCGCATGATGATTGCACTGACCTATACGCCACAAAGTGGGTTATGGCTTGCTGCCACCCCCGAGATACTGTTGGGTGGGGAAGATGGTTCCTGGCAGACGATGGCACTGGCGGGCACCATGAAGTATGAGGCGTCACAGCGATGGAGCGACAAGAATATCCAGGAGCAGCGCTATGTGGCAACCTATATTATCCGACAGCTGGAGCGTTTCACCAACCAATATACCGAAGAAGGACCTCGTACCACGCGTGCAGGTCATCTAGCTCATCTGCGTAGTGATTTCCGTTTCTCATTATCTTCCGATACCCTGTTGGGCGATGTCCTTCAGGCTCTGCATCCTACACCGGCTGTTTGCGGACTGCCTAAGGAGGAGGCATATCGCTTCATCCTCCAACAAGAGCATCATCATCGGTGCTATTATAGTGGTTTTATGGGCCCATTGCAGTTGTCTTTGTCAGCTGCCGAGGCTACTCATCTGTTTGTAAACCTGCGCTGTATGCAGATATTCAGTGATGGCTATCGCCTCTATGCCGGTGGTGGCCTGTTGCCCGACAGCGTGGAGGAGATGGAGTGGCAAGAGACTGAAACCAAACTCGATACTATGCGGAATTTATTCATTCGTCATTCTTCATAAAACAGTGTATAGCAATAAAGATAATGTCAACATACTGACCAGCCTGCTGGTAGCTCACGGCATCCGCCATGCGGTTGTCTGCCCAGGCAGTCGTAATGCCCCCATCGTGCACAACCTTAACGAATGTCCTGATATCCAGTGCTATCCGGTGACTGATGAGCGCTCTGCAAGCTTCTATGCCCTGGGGATGTCGCAGGCACTGAACGAGCCTGTGGTGGTTTGTGTCACTAGTGGTACGGCATTGCTCAACGTAGTACCGGCTGTAGCCGAAGCCTACTATCAGCATCGTCCGTTGGTGGTGATTAGTGCCGACCGTCCTCAGCAGTGGATAGATCAGCTTGACGGACAGACTCTGCCTCAGCCTGATGCCCTCGGACGCTTTGTCCGCAAGGCGGTATCGCTACCTGAGCCTCATGATGAAGAGGAACGTTGGTATTGCAACCGACTCGTCAATGAGGCACTGATAGTGCGCCACGCCCCAGTACATATCAATGTGCCTATCAGTGAACCCCTGTTCGACTTCTCTGTGGCTGCATTGCCCAAGGAGCGTAAGATAGAATGTTTGCCAGCAGACATCCAACCCACTACACTGGCTCATCTAGGACGTATGTTCATGCAGTCCAAGCGTCCGATGCTGATTGCTGGGCAGCCTCTGAATCCTCACCTCGACGAGGCTGTACTCTTGGTGCAGGATGACGAGCGCTATGTGCCTGATTTCGTATTGTATATTGGCGGCTCCATTGTCAGCAAGCGCTTAAAGCGTTTCCTGCGCAAAGCCAAGGAGACGTGGATTGTCAATGAGACCGGTGAGGTCAACGACACTTTCATGAACCTCACCCATGTGGTGCAGGGCGATGGTGAGGTGGTGGCAGACCATATCCGTTTCTTGTTGGAAGACCAGATGCATCCTTTTGTCCAGATGTGGGGCAACCTCATCCGTCGTATCCATTCGCAGGCAGTAGGCTATGAGCCTGTCTATTCCCAGATGGCTGTTGTCAAGTACTTCGAATCCCAATTGTCAACTGTCAACTGTCAATTGTCAGTTCATTATGCCAACAGCAGTGCCATCCGTTTGGCGAATATCTATGCCCAGCACCCCGTATTCTGTAATCGTGGCGTCAATGGCATCGAGGGCTCGCTCAGCACGGCAGCAGGTTTCTCCTGTGTGACGGACGACAAGGTGTTCTGCGTCATTGGCGACCTTAGTTTCTTTTACGATCAGAATGCGCTATGGAACCAGAACCTGCGTGGTAACCTGCGCATCCTGTTATTGAATAATGGCAGGGGAGGCATCTTCAATATGCTGAAGGGCTTGGAGCAAAGTCCTGCCCGCGACAAGTTCGTTGCTGCCGATCACACCACATCTGCTGAGGGTATCTGCCAGCAGAACCATGTGGTCTATCTGAAAGCGTCGAATATGGAGGACATGCAAAAAGGTATCGTCACCTTGTTATCCAAAGAGAGCGATACCCCTGTGTTGCTTGAAGTCTTCACCGATGCCAGTGAGGACGAACGGGTGTTCCGCAATTATTACCGTTCACTTAGTATTTGAAGCTGGAGCCACCCAGGAACTCACGCATAATCGACGTGGGCGGTATCTCCTTGTCGCTGACAGGCAGGAAATAGTGGATGAACTTCAGCAGGCGATGGGCCTCACTATACTCAGGACAGTTGCGCTGGACTGACGAGAGGATAATCTCCGCATGGGTACGCAACACGGCAAACTCAATGTTTAACGCTGAGTTGAACATGACATCAGCCGTTTCCTGATAGGGGAAGATCCATTTCTCCTCAGCCTCACAGACATTTTTCCACTGGGCAATGGTTTCCTGAGCGGTAAAGGCCCCCTTGTTGTAGTCACGGATAATGCGGCGCAGCAGACGATTGTCGCGGGTAGGTATCCAGTTGTGATCGTCAAGAGAGATGCTGGTAAGTGCCGAGATATAAATCTTGTATTTCAGTGAGTCTTCAATTTTCTTGGTCAGCTGGGGATTGAGGGCATGGATGCCCTCGATGATGAGCACGGTATCGCCACCTAACTTCAGCTTCTTGCCATTCCACTCACGCAGTCCTGTCGAGAAGTTGTATTCAGGAATTTCGACGCGCTCGCCCTTCATCAGACGCGTCAGATGGTCCTCGAGAAGCGCATAGTCAACAGCCTCGATGTTGTCGAAGTCATAATCGCCATTGGGCAGCTTGGGCGTATCGACACGATTGACGAAGTAGTCGTCGGTAGAGAATGAGAGGGGGCGCAGTCCGCAGGCAAGCAGTTGGATGCTGAGTCGCTTGCAGAATGTGGTCTTGCCGGATGATGACGGACCAGTGATAAGTACCAGTCGGATGGGATCCTTCTCAGCATGGAAGCGGTGCTCGATATCCTCTGCAATCTGTACAATCTTCTTCTCCTGCAAGGCTTCACTCACCTGTATGAGCTCAGAGGCATGCCCCTTCAGAATAGCCTTGTTGACATCACCGGCATTCGACAGTCGCATGATGATGTCCCAGCGTGTCTTCTCACGGAACATCTCATAGGTTTTGGGCATGTCCACCTTCTCAGCAAGGATGGTGGGATTGTTCCAGTCGGGTACGCGTAACAGCATGCCATCGCGATAAGGCTCCAGTCCGAAAACCTTCAGATAACCTGCACTTGGTACCAGCGGACCATAGTAGTAGTCAGCAGTATCGCCCAGCATATAGTAGTCGCTATAGATCTGGCCACTGGTCTCCAACAACTTCACCTTGTCGGAGAATCCACGTTCGGCAAAGACGCGGATGGCCTCTTCATTGGTGGCCTCGGTGCGACGGAATGGCATATCGAGATTGACTATCTCCATCATGCGCTGGAAGATGCGCTCAACATCGCCTTCTGCTAGCGGTTCGTTGTTCTTCTTCTTGAAGTTACAGTAGTAACCGCGCGAGATGGTATGCTCGATAAACAGCTTAGAACCAGGGAAGATATCCTGAGTAGCCTTATAGAGCAAGAAACACAGTGAACGTACATAGACACGGTGACCGCTGCCTTCTCGGGCATCCATGAACTCGACATCACGATTTTGGAAGAGTCTGAATTTCAGTCCTTCTGAAGCGTTATTCACTTTAGCCGAGACGACAGGATAGGGGAGATTAATCTCATTGGCAAACTCTTGATAGACATCCAACAGAGAGGTTCCTTCTGGAAAACTCTTCGTGACATTGTTGTTCTTGCAACGTATCTGTAACATAGTTGTAGGTATTTCGACTGCAAAGATACGAAATAATTCATAATTCATAATTCATAATTCATAATTAATTTCTATCTTTGCATTAAAATTTCGAAACTATGGAACAAAGACAATGGAAAGAGATTAAGAAGTTCGAGGAAATTCTCTTCGAAGAGTATCATGGAATTGCCAAGATTACCATCAATCGTCCCCGCTATCGCAATGCGTTTACGCCCAAAACCACACTGGAACTGAGTCAGGCGTTTGCTCTATGCCGAGAGATGCAGAACATCCGTGTCGTGCTACTGACAGGGGCTGGCGATAAAGCCTTCTGCTCAGGTGGTGATATGCATGTGAAGGGGCGTGGCGGTTATGTCGATGATGAGGGGGTGCCCCGTTTGAGCGTGCTCGATGTGCAGATGCAGATACGTCGTCTGCCCAAGCCGGTCATCGCCATGGTCAATGGCTATGCCATCGGTGGCGGTCATGTGCTGCACTTGGTGTGTGACCTGACCATCGCTTCGGAGAATGCAATCTTTGGTCAGACAGGTCCGAAGGTTGGCTCTTTTGACGCAGGTTTCGGCTCTTCGTACCTGGCTCGTATCGTTGGGCAGAAGAAGGCCCGCGAGATATGGTTCCTGTGTCGTCAGTACTCTGCCAAAGAAGCTGAGGAGATGGGTATGGTGAACAAGGTGGTGCCTTTCGACCAGTTGGAGGATGAGTGTGTGGCTTGGGCTGAGGAGATGATGGAGCGCTCGCCCATTGCCCTGCGTATGATCAAGGCTGGTCTGAATGCCGAACTTGACGGACAGGCTGGTATCCAACAGTTGGCAGGCGATGCTACCATGCTCTATTACTTCCTCGATGAGGCTCAGGAGGGTGGCAAGGCCTTCCTCGAGAAGCGCAAACCCGACTTCGAACAATATCCCAAAATTCCATGAAGATAACCATTGAGGAGCGCACGCTCCATTTCAAACAGCCTGCAGGAACCAGTCGCGGGATATATACGGAACGAAAGATATGGCTGGTCACGATAACCGACGGCTCCCAGGTCGGAGTCGGTGAGTGTGCCCCGCTGCCACAGCTGAGCTGTGACGATATCCCTCATTACACAGAAGTGTTAACCCGTTTCTGTGAAGAGGTCGAGAAGACTGGCGAGATTCCTTACGAAGCCATGCGCGACTATCCCTCTATGCTCTTTGGCTTGGAAACGGCTATGCTGAATCTCCGTAACGGCAACAAACTCTTCGATACACCTTTCTCACGTGGCGAAGTAGGTATTCCCATCAACGGACTGGTGTGGATGGGCTCTTTCGATGAGATGAGCCGTCGCATTGAAGAGAAACTGCAACAGGGCTTTCGCTGTGTGAAACTGAAGATTGGTGCCATTGACTTTGATGACGAACTGGAACTGATCAAGCAGATTCGCAGTCGGTTCAGTTATCACGAAGTGGAACTACGCGTGGATGCTAATGGCGCCTTCCCTTTTGATGAGGCGCTGTATAAGATGGAGCTTCTGTCCCAGTATGCATTGCACAGCATTGAGCAACCCATCCGTGCCAAGCAGTGGTCGTTTATGTCCGAGCTGTGCAGGGAGTCACCATTGCCTATCGCCCTCGACGAAGAACTAATAGGTGTCAACGATCCTGACCAGAAGCGACAGATGCTGAACATCATCCGTCCGCGCTATATCATTCTGAAACCCTCATTACACGGAGGTATGATGGGTTGCAGGGAGTGGATAGACATTGCACGTGATATGCGTATCGGCACATGGATAACATCTGCCTTGGAGAGCAACATCGGACTGAACGCTGTTGCACAGTTTGCCTCCAGTGTCTATGACAATCCTATCAAGATGCCGCAGGGACTGGGTACTGGTCAATTGTTTACCGATAATATTCCCATGCCACTGGAAATACGTGGTGACAAATTATGGATCTCGAAACATTCCTAAGCGAGTGGCGTAACGACAGCCCGACGGTGCTAGTACATACCAGTGGCTCGACAGGAAAGCCTAAGGCCATGCATGTAGAGAAACGACGTATGGAGGCTTCAGCACGTATCACCTGCAACTTTCTGGGACTTCATAAAGGCGATACTGCACTGCTCTGTTTGCCTCTCGACTATATAGCTGGAAAGATGATGGTAGTACGGGCAGAGACCTGCGGGATGAGGCTAATCAGCATAGAGCCCTCTGGCTGTCCAGAGTGGGAAGGAATGGTTGACCTGGCTGCCATGGTACCGCTGCAGGTGTGGAACCTGATGCGCCAGGCACCTGACCGTCTGAAACATATCCGTCATCTGCTCATCGGTGGGGGATCCATTGACGAGGCTTTGGAACAGGCCTTGTCCACTCATCCTTATGCCGTGTGGAGCACCTATGGTATGACGGAGACTCTCTCGCATATCGCGCTGCGGCGGTTGAACGGTCCTGAACGGAGCGAATGGTACACACCTTTCGAAGGCGTCAATGTGTCGCTTAATGACGAAGGCTGTCTGGTTATCTATGCCCCTGCCGTTCACGACGGTCAATTGGTCACCAATGACATTGCGGTATTGCAGGATGGCCGCTTTCGCATCATAGGCAGAAAAGACAACGTCATCTGCTCTGGAGGCATCAAGATACAGATTGAGGAGGTAGAACGTCTGTTACGTGCGCATGTACATATACCTTATATAATTACAAAAGCACCCGATCAGAAACTGGGTGAGCAGGTGGTGATACTCACCGAGGGTGACGATACCGACTCTCTGATGGATGTCTGTCATCGCGTATTGCCTAAATATTGGCAGCCCCGACAGTGCTGCCATGTCGATCACTTGCCGTTGACGGAAACTGGTAAGCCTGCACGCGCTGAGGCAGCGCGGTTGGCACTGACACTGTCAGCAAAATAGAAGGAGCCTGTCCTCACGGATAAGCTCCTTGTTGGTTAATTAGTAAATTTAATAGGTAGTAGTTTTCCTAATTGTCTTTCTTAATATTCACGATAGAAGTCAAGGGCTTCCTTGATCTCCTCCTCCGTAGCTGTTTGGTTGATGCTGATGTCACCGATACCGCCCAACAGGGTGAAGTTGATAGTACCTGCTGTATTCTTCTTATCGTGATGCATCAGCTCAAGCAGATGCGGATAATCGTCGCATGAGATGGTCATACGGCCATAGTGTTCTTTGATGAAAGTGACGGTCTGTCGCATCTTATCAGTCGGGAAACCTGTCTTGAGACAACTCAGGTAGAGCTCTACCACCAGTCCGTAGGCTACCGCATAGCCATGAAGAATAGGTGTGCGCTCCAATGCCAATGACTCAAAGGCGTGCCCGGCAGTGTGTCCCAGATTCAGTGCTTTACGCAGTCCCTTCTCAGTGGGATCCTCTGTGACGATGCGCTGTTTGACGGCAACACTCTTGGCAACGAGTGAGCCAAGTCGGTCTGAATGGTCTATATCCTCAAGATTCTTCATCAGTTCTGCCCAATGACTCTCAGAGTCTATCAAGCCATGTTTCAGCATCTCGGCATAACCACTAAACAGGTTCTCCTGGTCAAGCGTCTTGAGAAAGATGGTGTCGAGGATGACGCAGTGGGCATTATTGAAAACGCCAATCTCGTTTTTCAGTCCTCCGAAATTGATGCCCGTCTTACCACCTACCGAGGCATCGACCATTGACAGCAGCGTTGTTGGTATATTAATATAGGAAATACCTCGCTTAAAGGTTGAGGCAGCAAAGCCACCGAGGTCTGTTACCATGCCACCACCCAGATTAATCATCAGCGAGTGACGCGTAGCCCCCATGTTCTGCAGGTCTGTCCACACATGACTCAGCGTGTCGAGCGTCTTGTGTTGGTCGGTAGCACCGATAGTGATGGTGTGGAAAGGTTGGGGGAGAAACGGTGCGACAACGGGCAGGCAATAGCGCTCAGTTGTCTGGTCCACCAAAACGAAAAGGCAATCGTGTGGACATTCGGCTATAGCCTGTCCTAACGACTGCTTTAAATCTTTTGATATGACAACCTTCTGCTGTTCCATAATCGTTTTCGGCTGCAAAATTAATATAATTTTATTTAATTCGTATGCTAAAAATCGGATAATTGTCAATTCTACATCATTTTTTTTGTTTTTCATTAAACTTTTCAACATTACTTGCGTCATAAATAGCAAAAACAATGATTAATTAAACATGAGAAAGTATCTATTCATTTTGTTTTTCTTTCTGACTAGCGTTGCTGCTATGGCACAGCGCCATGTAACGGGATTGGTTGTCGAGAGTGACACTGAAGAGCCCGTAGCTCAGACCACCGTACGTTTGTTGCGGACAGACTCAACACTGGTTACTGGTGGACTCACCGACCTTAATGGTAAGTTTCGTGTGAAGGCTCCCTCATCAGGCACGTATATCCTACAGGTGACATGTGTGGGATTTAAGGCTTACACCAAGCGTGTCAAGGTTTCTGACGACAAGGACGTTGCATTGGGTACCTTGACGTTGAAGCCCGATGCCATCATGCTGAAGGGCGCTACTGTGACGGGTCAGGCTGCAAAAGTCGTGGTCAAGGCAGATACTTTCGTCTATAATGCCGCTGCTTTCCGTACACCAGAAGGTTCTGTTGTTGAGGAACTGGTGAAACGCTTGCCGGGTGCACAGGTTGACGATGACGGTAAGATAACCATCAACGGCAAGGAGGTGAAGAAGATTATGGTTGACGGTAAGGAGTTCATGACGGGTGATACGAAGACTGCCATGAAGAACCTGCCTACATCTATTATTGAGCGCGTGAAGGCTTATGATCAGAAAAGCGACCTTGCTCGCGTGAGTGGTATCGATGATGGCGAGGAGGAAACCGTACTTGACTTTGGTGTCAAGCGTGGCATGAACAAGGGTGTGATGGTCAATGCCGATGTGGCAGCAGGTACCAAGGACCGTTATAGTAGCCGTATCTTCGGAGGTGTGATGAAAGACGACTTGAAGATGTTTCTGATGTCCAGTGCCAACAATGTCAATGATATGGGCTTTGGCGGTGGCGGCGGACGCTTCGGTGGTGGCCGTCAGGGACTGACAGCTACGAAGATGCTTGGTGTGAACTTGAACTATGAAAAGAAAAACCTCATCAAGATCGATGGTAGCGTACGCTGGAATCATAGCAATGGCGACGCTGTCTCGAAGACGGCCTCAGAGAGTTTCATGAGCTCTACTGTCAGTTCATTCAGCAATCGCCTCAATAACAATCTGTCGCGCTCAAACAGTTGGAATGCCCAGTTCCGTTTGGAATGGACACCTGACACGATGACTAATATCATGTTCCGCCCTCAGTTCAGTTACAGTTCAAACGACGGCCTGACAGATGGCAATAGTGCTACATTTAGCAGAAACCCCTATAACTACACAGGTATCACAGACCCACTGAGACAGCTGGAGCAGTTGATCAATGAAAAAGACGAGGAGGGCAATAGCATCGTCAAGAACAGTAATCTCAACAATAACCTGAGCTACAGCGATTCTAAGCGCGTTGGCGGTTGGGGACAGCTGAACCGCAGACTTAGCAGCAACGGACGTAATATCACTCTGCGTTTAGGCGCCAACTACAGTGAAGGCATGAGTAAGTCGTTCTCTAACGACCTCGTGAACTACTATGGCACTCTGCCTAATGTGCAGAACAACCGCTATGCCGTGACGCCCACTAAGAACTGGGACTACAATGTCCGCCTGACCTATAGCGAGCCCATCATGCGCCGTACTTATCTGCAGTTCTCTTACCAGTACCAGTATAAGTACAGCAAGAGCGATCGTGGTACCTATGACTTGAGTAATCAGGGTTGGGACTTCATGAGTGTTATCCCCTCTTTCCGTGGTTGGGACGATTATCTGTCGCTGATGGGTGGCGCACCACTCGAAAACTATAAGTCTGATAAGTTGAGTCGTTATTCTGAATACAAGAACTATATACATACAGCCGAGGTCATGCTGCGCGTAGTACGTGACGCATACAACCTCAACATCGGTGTACAGGTGGTACCCCAGAAGTCGGATTTTATTCAGGATTATCAGGGGGTACACTCTGACACTACCCGTACGGTCACCAATTTTGCACCGACTGCCGACTTCCGTTGGAAGATATCGGATGTTAGTCAGTTGCGCCTGACCTATCGTGCCAACACCAGTCAGCCATCAATGAGCGACCTGTTGGACATTACCGATGACTCGAATCCGCTGAACATCCGCAAGGGTAATCCTGGTTTGAAGCCTTCGTTCACACAGAATCTGCGTTTGATGTACAACAACTATTGGCAGAATCATCAGCGCAGCTTGATGGCACACCTGAACTTCTCGACCACCAGTAATAGCATTTCCAACATGGTGACGTATGATTCGAAGACGGGTGTTAACACCACGCGTCCTGAGAATATCAACGGTAACTGGAATGCTTTCGGTATGGTAATGTTCAACACATCCATTGACTCTGCAGGTCATTTCAATGTGAATACCTTTACCACACTGCGCTACGCACATAACGTGGGATTTGTCAAACTGCAGGACCAGCAGAACTCGCAGGAGTCGGTGACGCGCTCTACGACTTATGGCGAACGTTTGGCTGCCAGCTATCGTAACGACTGGTTGGAGTTTGAGCTGAACGGTTCTTTGGAATACCTGCATGCTCGTAGCGAATTGCAAACCAACAATAACCTCGACACATGGACATTCTCTTATGGTGGTAGTGTAATGGTCACTGCTCCTTGGGGTACGCAGTTGTCAACCAACATGAACATGAACAGCCGTCGCGGTTATGACGATGCGTCGATGAATACTAACGAACTGATCTGGAATGCCCAGTTGTCACAGTCGTTCCTGCGTGGCAATGCACTGACACTGTCGCTTCAGTTCTACGATATTCTGAAGCGACAGTCAACTTTCAGCCGTTCTATCTCGGCTATGTCGCGTACCGATACGGAATACAACGCCATTACCAGCTATGCCATGCTGCACGTTATCTATCGTCTGAACCTCTTTGGCGGTTTTAATAACAATAGACGTGGTCAGGGTGGTCCTGGTGGTCGTGGCGGTGGTCGACCTGGCCGTGGCTTCGGTGGAGGTCGTCCCGGCGGTGGCTTTGGAGGTCCAGGCCGCTTCTAATCCCGATGGTTAAATGCTCAGTTCATTCAGCACCGTAATAAGTCGCTTGTCAAAGCGCTTATCGGTGCGGATGCACTCTGAGAAAGGAACATAAACAATATTGTTGTTACGGTAGCCAATCATCACGTTGCGCTGTCCCTGCTTGATGGCCTCGATGGCACCAACTCCAGTACTGCTGGCCAGAATGCGGTCACGGGCCGATGGGCTGCCACCACGCTGCAAATGACCGAGGATGGATACACGTACATCAAACTCGGGGAACTCATTCTTGACACGGTCGGCATAGTAGAGGGCACCGCATTTTGGACTTTCAGATACAATGACGATGCATGATTTCTTCGACTTGCGGATGCCACGGGACATAAAGGCTGCCAACTGGTCAACATCGGTTGCCTCTTCGGGAACGATGGCGGCTTCGGCACCGCAGGCAATGGCGCAGTTCTGAGCCAGGAAACCGGCATCACGACCCATCACCTCAACAAAGAAGATGCGCTCATGAGAGTTGGCAGTATCACGGATTCGGTCAACACACTCCATAATCGTATTCATTGTCGTGTCATAGCCGATTGTAGCATCCGTACCGTACAGGTCATTGTCAATGGTTCCTGGCAGACCGATGACGGGGAAGTCGAATTCTACACCGAAGTTCCAAGCACCTGTCAACGAACCGTTACCACCAATGACTACCAATGCGTCAATCTCCTCCTTTTGGCAGGTCTCGTAGGCTTTCTGCCGACCTTCGGGAGTCATGAACTCTTTACTACGGGCGGTTTTTAGAATGGTGCCGCCTCGGGTAATGATACCACTCACGTCTTCAGTAGTCAGAGTCTTCACCTCTCCTTTGATGAGTCCGTCGTAGCCACGATAGATTCCTTTTATGGTGAAACCGTTACAGATACCGGCGCGGGTGACGGCACGGATTGCTGCGTTCATGCCAGGAGAGTCACCTCCTGAAGTCAAAATGCCGATAGTTTTAATTCTTCCCATAGTAGTTGTTTTAAAGGTCTTAATCCTCTTTGCGGTCGTCGATGTTGTCACCCTCGGTAGGTGCCATCTCTTCCTCGAAGTCGGTGATACCGGCTTTCACCAG
>JAEEGL013383076.1_pt1 | contig 12163 bp, 9 predicted proteins | sample 9134231 | NCBI WGS metagenome assembly JAEEGL01 (sample SAMN16246548, study PRJNA631951) | gut metagenome | biome: gut microbiome; feature: rumen; material: fiber-attached | host: Bos | place: Iran: Karaj | collected 2018-10
GATGTTGGAATTATTAAAATTCCAAATAATTACAGTAATCAAGATATTTTGGTTAGAATTGGGTATGATAATTATTCTTATAAAAATACGATTGTTGATTCTTTAGTTGTATATTCATTTGATCAAGAACAGTTTGAGGAAGATATTAAAATATTAAAGCAGAATCAAATAGATTTGATAAAAAGTGAGAAAAACAAAGTAGATTTTAATGTTGAAGTAGATGATAAGAAAATTTTGTTTTTGTCAATTCCATATGATAAAGGTTGGAATATTATAGTTGATGGAAGAAAAAAAGATTATTTTAATATCGGGCATGGATTTATTGGAATGAAATTAACTAAAGGAAAACATAATATCAAAATGAAGTATATATCTCCTAATTTTTATAATGGATGTATTATATCTTTGATATCTGTAATATTATTAATAATTTATGAATTAAAAAATAAAAGAAAGTCTAATTGACTTTCTTTTTTTGGGGTACTGGATCATATCCATATGATCCCCAGGGATTACATTTTATAATTCTTTTGGTGCTTAGAAATAGTCCTTTAATAGTTCCGTGTGTTTCTAATGCTTCAATAGCATAATTAGAACATGTTGGTGTATGTCTACAAGAATTATGCCATGGACCAGGTATTTTTTGATATAATTTAATTAATAATATAAAGATTTTTTTCATAATTATTTTTTTAATAAACTCATTACGGCAGAACTATTTTTAAATAAAAGGTGTAGTGTTTTGTTAATTACTAATTCTAGATCACCCATATATTCATATATTACAGCACCAAAATTTTGTTTAAATTCTGTTAATCCAGCATATTTATTATCTTTTAAATTATAATTACCTATTCCTCCTAGATTAAATATTTTGTATCCTTCAAGCGCATATTTTTCTATTAGTTTCCATAATAATAGGTGTTTAGAGTTTAATTGTTTATATGTTTTATCATAACCATCCATAATCATATAAACTTCACTCTTGTTTTTTAATATTAATACTGATGATGTAATAATTCCTTTAGGAAATTCTTTTAATAATTTTGTTGCATATACTAATTCTTTTTTTATTATATTTAATTTATTTTCTTCATATAATTTTTTATTAATTGATTTAGTATTATTTTTACCTACATTTTTAAAAACATTGGCATTTGCTTGATTACATTTAACTGTTTGTTCTTGATATTTTAATTGTATGTTTTTTACATAATCATTTGTATCTAATAATGAATAATATAAATCAATTTTATTATTATTTTTAAAGTAATAATACATATCTTGGAAGTATTTTAAATCTCGAGGATATTTATTTTTTGTTTGCATAAACAAAATATCTAAATTGTTTTCGTCTCCTTTAAATATTTTAATTCCATTTAAATCTGCAGATCTAATTTTTGTTCGAAAACTTTTATTTATTTTATTAAAGATGCTAGGGATGTTTTTGTTTAGTTGTATTATGGCTTCATATCTTGGTTTTAATCCTTCAAAGTAATTATTATAACCTAAATGATTGTATCCGATTTTTTTTAAGTTGTTAAATATATTATCATAACTAGTATTTTTTATATATTGATTATTTTGTAGAACTCCTTTTATAATTGGAGGTGTTATTCTTATTCCAACAACGCCCATCTTCTTTAGTTGTTTTTTTAATAAATCATTATATTCTTTAAGTAGTTCATAATTATTATAATCTATTATATAACCACGTGGTACATATGCATATTTAAATCCGTGGTCTTTTTTTATTAAAATAAGACTTGCACCATATATTTTATTGTTTTCTAATATACCAAAATAGTAGCATTCAAATCCTTGTTTTGTCATAGTTAGTGCATAATTACTACTTTGATATATTGATGTATAATTATTATTAGTAAAGGCATTAAATTCATCATTTGTAAGTTCCCTTAAAATCATAATTTTTCCTCCTAGCACAAGTATTATATCATAAAACAAGAAAAATAAATAGGTATATATTTTGTAATTTTTCATATTATTTATTGGTGAATTATATGAATTTAAAGGTGGGAATACCAAGAGGACTTTTTTATTATTATTATGAAAATATATGGAAAAATTTTTTTTATGAATTGGGTATTGATATAGTCATAAGTCCTAAAACAAATAAGGAAATAATAAATTTAGGAATTAAGTATGCAAATGATGAAATGTGTTTATCTTTAAAAAATTATATAGGACATGTTGCTTATTTAAAGGACAAGTGTGATTATATTTTGATACCTAGAATTGATAATTATGGTTTATATAATCAAACTTGTACTAATTTTTTATCAGTATATGATTATTTAAATAATATATTAGATATTAAAATATTAAATTATAATATTGATTTGTTAAAAGGTGAAACAGAAAAATATGGATTGATTAAAATTGCTTCTTTATTAGGTATTTCTAAAAGAAGAGCAGTTATTGCTTATAAAATAGCGATTATAAAAAATAATAAAATATTAAAGGCTAGAAAAATTGTAAATAGTAATAAGTTAGACAGTGATAGATTGAAAATATTACTTATTTCTCATTCATATAATACATATGATGAATTTATTGGTATACCAATAATTAAATTTTTAGAAAATATGAATGTAGATATTATTTTTAGTGATCAATTTGATAATAGAATATCAAATGATAAAGTAAGCTCTTTATCAAAAAATTTATATTGGAAAAATAGTAGAGATCTGTTAGGATCAATTGTAATTTCACAAAAGAAAATAGATGGAGTAATTTTTTTATCCACTTTTCCATGTGGACTTGATAGTCTAGCTAATGAACTAGTGATGAGAAAAATAAAACTTCCATATTTAAATTTAATTATTGATGATTTAGATTCTTTATCAGGAATTGAGACAAGAATAGAGAGTTTCGTTGATATTTTATTACAAAAAAGTGGAATTTGAAATTTTATTAGATTATGTGATTGTATATATCAGTATGAAAATTTTAGTGAAGGTGATTATTATTTTGTAAGTCATCCTAAAGAGTATCGTAAGATGTTAATTGATGGATATAAAAATTATGTTAGACAATATAAAAGAAAATCAATGGTATTAGATGAGTAATCTGATTCACTAATAATTATGTGTAAAAAGAAATAGCAAATATTTAAAATTTGCTATTTTTTCTATATTATAATTTAAAATATGATATAATATACAGGGTGTGGAGGTATTATATGGATAAAATAATAATAAAAGGAGCACGTGAAAATAATTTAAAAAATATTAATATTGAACTTCCTAAAAATAAACTAATTGTTATGACTGGTGTATCTGGAAGTGGAAAAAGTAGTTTGGCTTTTGATACGATTTACGCAGAAGGTCAGAGAAGATATGTAGAAAGTTTAAGTGCGTATGCTAGACAATTTTTAGGAGGTACGGAAAAGCCTGATGTAGATTCTATTGAGGGACTTAGTCCAAGTATTTCTATAGATCAAAAAACGACAAATAAAAATCCACGAAGTACTGTTGGTACTGTTACGGAAATATATGATTATTTAAGATTATTGTATGCAAGAATAGGTATTCCATTTTGTCCAGTTCATCATAAACCTATTAGTAGTCAAAGTATTGAAGAAATGACTACTCAAATATTAAAACTAGATCTTAATACGAAAATAAGAGTACTTAGTCCAATTGTTTATGGTGAAAAAGGAACTCATAAGGATTTACTATCTAAGTTAAGAACTAGTGGTTATGTAAGAGTTATTATTGATAATGAAGAATATGATTTATCTAATGTAATTGATTTAGATAAAAATAAAAAGCATAATATTTTAATTGTTATTGATAGATTAATAATTAAGGAAGGAATTCGTAGTAGACTTTATGAATCTATTGAGCTTGCATGCAAGGAAGCTAAAGGTAAAGTGGTTATAGATGTAATTGGTGATAATGAAATTATTATGAGTGAAAAGTATGCATGTCCTGATTGTGATTTTTCACTTCCAGAATTAGAACCACGTATGTTTTCTTTTAATGCTCCTTTTGGTGCGTGTCCGGATTGTAATGGACTTGGTAGAAAATTAAAGGTTGATGTTGATTTAATAATACCTGATAAGGAAAAATCTATTTTAAATGGAGCAATTGTACCTATTAATCTAGATGCTAGTATTTATTATACTGAAATTACAACTGTGGCTAGGTATTATAATATTGATTTAACTAAGCCAATTAAAAATTTAACAAAAAAAGAATTAGATATTATTCTTTATGGTAGTCCTGATATGTTAGAATTTGATTATGTATCAACAAATGGTAATACAAGACATAAAACAGATTATTATGAGGGAGTGATTACTAATTTAGAGAGATTATATATGGAAACGAAGAGTGGTTGGAAAAGAGATTGGATTGAAGGCTTTATGACAGAACTTGAGTGTTCTACTTGTAAAGGTGCAAGATTAAATGATTCGGTTTTGTCAGTACAAATTGGTGGTAAAAATATTTATGAATTAACATTGCTAAGTATTCGTGATATATATAACTTTTTTGTTAATTTAAAATTAAATCATGAACAGGTTGAAATATCGAAATTAATTATTAAAGAAATAAATGATAGACTTAATTTTTTAATTAATGTTGGATTAGAATATTTAACATTAGCTAGAAGTGCTGGAACTCTATCAGGAGGAGAAGCTCAGAGAATTAGACTTGCTACTCAAATTGGTTCAAGACTTACAGGTGTACTATATGTACTTGATGAACCTAGTATTGGTCTTCATCAAAGAGATAATAATAGATTAATTAAATCTCTTTTAGAAATGCGTGATTTGGGTAATACTTTAGTGGTGGTTGAACATGATACTGATACAATGCTTGCAAGTGATTACTTGGTAGATATTGGGCCTCTTGCTGGTCTTCATGGGGGAGAAGTAGTAGCTTGTGGTACTCCACAAGAAGTTATGAATAATCCTAATAGTTTAACAGGAAGATATTTAAAAGGGATAGAAAAAATAGAAGTACCAAATAAAAGACGAAAAGGGAATGGTAAATATTTAGAAATTAAGGGTGCAAGTGAAAATAATTTAAAAAATATTAATGTAAAAATACCTCTTGGCAAAATGGTGTGTGTAACGGGGGTTTCAGGAAGTGGGAAAAGTACTTTAGTAAATGAAATATTATTTAAAGTTGTTCATAATGCAATATATAATACAAAAGATAAACCTGGTAGGCATAAAAAAATAGTTGGTCTTGAGAATATTGATAAGGTTGTAGATATATCCCAAACTCCAATAGGAAGGACGCCAAGAAGTAATCCGGCTACATATACAGGTGTATTTGATGATATAAGAGATTTATTTACAGAAACTAAAGAGGCTAAAATGCGTGGATATGATAAGAGTAGATTCTCTTTTAATGTTAAAGGTGGAAGGTGTGAAGCTTGTTGGGGAGATGGTGTTAAAAAAATAGAAATGCATTTTTTACCAGATGTATATGTTCCATGTGAGGTATGTGGTGGAACTCGTTATAATAGTGAAACATTGCAAATAAAATATAAAGATAAAAATATTTATGATGTTTTAGAAATGCGTGTAGAAGAAGCTTTAGAATTTTTTGAAAATCATCCAAAAATAAGAAGTAAATTACAAGTTTTGATGGATGTGGGACTTTCATATATTAAATTGGGACAAAGTGCGCCTACATTATCTGGTGGAGAGGCAGGTAGAGTAAAACTTGCTAAAGAATTACAAAAAAAACCTACAGGTAAATCATTGTTTATTCTTGATGAACCAACAACAGGATTACATACTCATGATATAAAGAAACTACTAAATATTTTAAATAGAATTGTTGATAATGGGGATACTGTACTTATTATAGAACATAATTTAGATGTTATAAAAGTATGTGATTATATTATTGATTTAGGACCTGAAGGTGGTGTTAATGGTGGAGAAATAGTAGTAACTGGTACACCAGAAGAGGTTTCAAAATGTGAAAAAAGTTATACTGGTGAATTTTTAAAGGGGATACTAAAATGATAAAATATGATTTTACTAAAAAAGATTTTAAGAAATATTTAAAATATAGAAGAAGTATGACAAATATTATTTTTATGATATTTGGGTCATTATTATATTTTTATATTACTTATTATTTATTATTTACTAATCCTTTTGAAACTTTTATTTATTACTTATTGTATTTGTTTATATTAATTATTTTAATATTATTTTTTAATGAATTATATTGTTTAATTAATATTAAAAAAAATAGAAATATAATGGGAAAATATCAAGTTAATTTAGAGAAAGATAAAATAATAATAACAATAGATGATAAAAATTATGTATATTTAAATAAGGAAATCAAAAAAATAAAGAAAAATAAAAGATATATATTAATTAAATATAACAATCATTATTCTTTGTTGTTTATAAAAGATATAATGGATTTTCAGGATTTTGATAGAATTAATCAGGTAGGTTAATTCTATCTTTTTTAATATAAATAATATATTTTATTTTTGCTATTATTATTTAAGTCAATATTTATATTAAATTCTTCTATCCATAAATCAAATTGATATAAGTAAGCTATTAATTGCGGTTTGGTCATTAGTTGACCAAACCATGGCATATTAATATCATTCTTATTATTTAGTAGATTCTTAATTTCGTTGATATTAAATATCTTGTATAGACAACTGTTAGGATTTCTGAGTCTCTCTTTTAATAATTCTGTAACTGATTTTAGAAAGTAAGGATGATGTGTTTTAGGGTATGGATTTTTTTTGCGATATAATATTTCATCTGGAAGCATTCCTTTGAATGATTCTCTTAGTAGATGTTTTTCAGTTTTATTACAATATTTATATTCAAAAGGTAAATTCCATAAATATTCTATTAATTTGGTATCAGCAAATGGTACTCTGGCTTCTAAGTTAGCGGACATAGTCATTCTATCTTTTCTATCTAAAAGATTTGTCATAAAATGTGTCATATTTATATAAAATAATCTTTTGTATTTATCTAATTGATCCATTGGATTTAGCTCGTCGATTGTTTTTTCGTATTCTTTTTCTAGTATTTGTGTTAAATTGATATTTAAATTCTTATTAATTAATTTTTGCCTATAATCAATATTATTAATCCATGGAAAATTTATTCTTTCATTTAAATCTGACCTATAAAACCATGGATACCCTCCAAAAATTTCATCTGCACACTCACCACTTAGTATTACTTTATAATTTTTCCTAATTTCTTTTGAAAACCATAATAATGATGATTCAATATCAGTCATACCAGGATATTCTCTAGCGTGGAGACTATCTTTTAAAAGCCTTACAACATCTTTTTGTGTTATAGTTTTATATTGGTGATTGGTATGATAGTATTTACTCATTAAGTCAATATAGTATTCATCTAATGATACTGTAAAGCCATTTTTTTTAAAGTATTTATCATTATTTTCATAATCAATAGAGTAGGTAGTTAAAGGTTTATTTAAATTATTAGCTACTATTGCAGTTATTATGCTTGAATCTAATCCACCACTTAATAGAGTGGCAATTTCTACATCTGATACCATTTGTCTTTTTATAGAAGCAGTTAGCAATTCTCTGACTTTTTCTTTGGCTTCTTCAAATGTGTCATTACATTCTTTACTTTTAAGATTCCAATATCTATTAATTTTTAATTTGCCTTCTTTATATTTTAAATAATGAGCTTGTCTAAGTTCAAAAATATCTTTAAATATTCCATTACCTAGTGGTTTAGAAGGACCTAGAGCTAATATATTTCCTAATTCTTTTTCTGTTAAAGTAGGTTTAATGATACCACTTTCAAGTATTGGTTTAATCATTGATGAAAAAATAAATTGATTATTATTTAAACAGTAATATAGGGGTTTTACACCAAATCTATCTCTTCCTAAAAATAATTCTTTTGTGTGTTTATTATAAATACCAAAAGCATAAATTCCTTCTAGCATGTTTAGTATTTTTTCTTGGTAATAAATATATCCTTTTAATAATACTTCGGTATCACTTTTGGTGTTAAAAACTATACCTTTATTTATTAATTTATTTCTAATTTCATCAGTGTTATAAATTTCACCATTATAAATAATAATATAATCATTGTCTATTATTGGTTGGTTTCCATTATTAATATCAATTATAGCTAATCTTTTATGTCCTAACATAATTTCATTATTAAAATAATATCCTGTATGATCATATCCTCTACAAGACATGATTTCTAGCATTTCTTTAAATTTGTCTTTATTTATATTGGTTCCTATATAACCTAATATTGCACACATAATTAATCACCTAATATTATTTTATGAATTTAGTAACAAAAATAATATAAAATAATAAAATAATATTGAATGGAGGAATTTTTATACAAATTTTAATTTGGGGTCAAGATCCAAGATTTGTTATTTTAGAGCTTGAATTAAAGAAACGTTATAGTGTTTATAGATGCTGTGATATTAATGTTGATATACAAAGGTATGATATTATAATATTACCTATGAATGGTATTAATAATTATAATTTTATAGAACTACTTAATAATAGTAAGAAGAGTGTTATAATATATACAGGTCTTAAGAAAAATTTGGAAAATGTAAATAGGAAGGTAGTTAGTTTTTTAGATGATACTTATATAAGAGATGAAAATGATAGTATAACGGTTGATGGAATAATCCATTATATTAAAAATAATGGATTTGATAAGATATGTTTATTAGGATATGGACATATAGGTAAAAAGTTATATCAGAAACTATGTAATAAAATAGTTAGTATTGGTATAATAGAAGAATATGATAAATTAGAATTAGGAGAAATAAGTTTTTATACTAGTGATAATTATGAATTTATAAATAGATTAAAAAATTGTGATTTAATTGTTAATACTGTTCCTCATAATATTATAACTGATGATATAGGAAATAATTTAAAAATACCAATTTTAGATATTGCATCTAGTCCTTATGGTGTAAGTAGAGAGGTAGTGGATAAATATAGCCTAAATTATTATTTATATTCAGGAATACCTGGGAAATATGATCCTATTAAAGCTGGAAAAATTCTTTTAAGAAAAATAATTAGAGGTGAATAATGAAAATTGGATTTGCAATTACATCATCTTTTTGTACATTTGATAAAATATTAATTCATTTAGTGGAGTTAAAAGAATGTGGGTATGATATTTATCCTATTATTTCTCCTAATATTGTAGATAGTGTTACAAGGTTTGGGAGTGGTAATGATTTTATTAAAAAAGTGGAGGAAATTACTGGCAGAAAGGTTATTAAGGATATAATTGAAGCTGAAACATTTGGTCCTAGTAATAAAATGGATGCTATGATTGTTATGCCTGCTACTGGTAATTTTATTGGTAAAATGGCAAATGGTATTACCGATAATCCGGTTAATTTGGCAGTTAAAGCAACATTAAGGAATGAATCTCCTATTGTTATTGCTGTATCTACTAATGATGGTTTAGGTTTAAATGGTGAGAATATTATGCGATTATATAATCAAAAAAATGTTTATTTTGTTCCTTTTGGGCAAGATAATTTTGAATGTAAACCAAATTCCTTAATTGCACATTATAATATGCTTTTGCCAACTCTTGAGGAAGCGTTACGGAATAAGCAAATACAACCTGTGTTAAAAGAATATACGAAGAAAAAATGATAAAGGTTAAAATAGCTATTAATTAAAAATATTAGTAACTATTTTTTTTATTAAAACAATTATTGATTTATTTTTATCATTATTATATAATATAATCTGAAATTTACATAAAAGTATATAATAATTTAGAGGGTTTTTTTGTAAAATAGGTGGTATTAATGAATAAAAATAAATTTTTATTAAAATTAAGTCAATTTATTGTTAATTGTCGATATTTATTTTTATGTTTATTTATTATAATTATTATTTTATGTATTAGAAATCTTAATAATTTTAGAGTTAATTATGATGTTTTCAGTTATTTACCTGAGGAAACAGAAACTAAGCAAGGTTTGAAATTAGTTAAAAGGGAATTTGGTGAAATAAATGAAATTTATATTTTGATTCAAGATATAAGTTATGAAGAAGTTTTGAAAAGAATAGATAGTATAAATGATATTGAGAATGTTAAGAATATTTTTTTTGAAAATACAGAACAATTTTATAAGGATAATAATGCTTTAATTGTTGTTAATTTGGGAGAAGTATCCTCTATGGAAAAAAATAATATCAAAGACAGTATTGTTAAGATCATTAAGAATGATAAATATTATTTATATATTGAAAATGGAAAAACAGTTCATAATGATAATTATTTAATATTTTTAATTATTGTGTGTGTGATTGGATTAATGCTTTTAATTGTATCACATTCATATTTTGATTTAATATTAGCTGGGTTTGTTTTTAGTGTATCAATATTACTTAATGTTGGAAGTAATTTCTTGTTTGGTGAAATTTTTTATGTTACAAATGATATTTATATTTTTTTGCAGTTGATTTTCTCTTTCTATATTTTTATTATTTTTTTAAATCACTATTATAAAGAAATTGATGATATTTCTAATAAAAAATTAGCTGTAATGAAATCGATAGCCAAATCTTTTCCTATAATATTTATAAATAGTTTGATAATTATATCCTGTTTAATGGTTTTAATTTTTATGAAATTACAAATTGGTATAGATTTAGCTGTATTTTTATCTAAAGGTATAATTTGTAGTATGTTAACTGTACTTTTATTATTACCTTGTTTATTAATGATTTTTAATAAAATAATTCTTAAATTAAGACATCGTTACTTTGTTCCATGTATAAACAAATTTGGTATTTTTATAGTGTCTGCTAGAAAAATAATTTTACCAATGTTTTTATTACTTCTTTTTATATCTGTTATTTTGATATCAAAACTTAATTATACATATGATATATATTCTATAGATTCTCAAAGATTAGTGAACAAATCAGTTGCTGTTAATAAAATACAAGATATATTTGGTATTAGAAATCAATTAAATGTAATTGTAAGAGATGGTGATAAGGATTATCAAAAAGAATTAAAGATTGCACAGAAATTATTACATGATAAAAAAATATTAAGTGTTACTAATATAGGGAGTATTAAAATATCAGATAATCTATATTTGGGAAGTCCTATTGGCTATCAAGAATTTTCAGATTTCTTTAATATTGATATAGAGTTAAGTAAAAAAATATTTGAAATGTATGCTTTTGATAATAATGAAACAATTAAACTAAATGATTTGGATAATTATCATATATCAGTTATAAATATAATTGATTTCTTATATGAAAAAAAAGATGATTTACTTATAGAAAATCAGTTAAAGGATCAAATAGATAATTACTATTTAAAAAGTAATAATTTTAGATCATTATATGAAAGTAATGATTATTCTAGATTTATTGTTGAATATAAGGGTGATAAAGAGAGTAATGATACTTTTAAATTGCTTGATATGATTCGTGAAGATATAGAAAATGAATATAGTGAAGCAATTTTGGTTGGTGAAAGTATTAGTGTAAGAAATATAAAATCAATATTTAATCGTGATATTGTAAAAGTTTTTATGATTACTTTATTATTTCTTTTAATTCTATTTTTATTTATTTTTAGGTTAAGTGTTATGGCAATTATTTTAGTTTTTATTGTTGAGGGTAGTGTTTTTATTAATTTTGGTATTGGAACTTTAATATACAATAGAATGTTTTTTTTGAGTTATATAATTGTTTGTGCGGTACAGATTAGTTTTTCTATTAATTATGTGATGTCTTTGGCTAATAGGTATATGATATTACGATCAAGAATGGGAAAATTATCTGCTATACAAGTTGTTTTTAAAGATAATTATTTAGATATTATTATTTGTGGATTAATGCTTATGGTATCTGGATTTTTAATGGGTTATATAGCTGATTCAGGTGTTGTAGCATCTATTGGTATTTTTTTAGGTATTGGATCTATTATTTCTATATTAATGATTATTCTAGTTTTTCCATGTGCTTTATACATTTTTGATCGAATTATTAATATTAAAAAAATTGGGAAAAAATAATTTTCCTTTTTTGTTTTAATTTAAGTTTAAAAATATTTGACAAGTATTAAGTAATTTGTTAATATTATTGTTGTGTTGAA
>JAEEGL013695826.1_pt1 | contig 12163 bp, 11 predicted proteins | sample 9134231 | NCBI WGS metagenome assembly JAEEGL01 (sample SAMN16246548, study PRJNA631951) | gut metagenome | biome: gut microbiome; feature: rumen; material: fiber-attached | host: Bos | place: Iran: Karaj | collected 2018-10
AGAACCAGCCCAGCCATGGTAGACTGTCTCGCGTTGTCCGGCACTGGATAGGTGGCAGAGTCTGGTCGATTGCGCTTCTTTGCTAAAGAAGTGGCGGCTGAAGCCGCTCGCGGGTTCGAATCCCGCCCTATCCGCCATGCCTCGCCTGGAAGTTTGTCCACGGTCCAGCCTAAGATATGTTATACTATCGACCAATGACACACCATTCCCGCACACATTAAACCAATACAACATGATTATACCCAAAACTCCGCATCTCCGCCCCTGCGATGTATCTCCGCAAGCCTTCTCGTCTTCACACGTCCCATGATGCTTTCCTTCGTCCCTAGTGATTGTAAACCAAATCAGAAAAATCGTTACTTGCAGTCTCTACTAAGTTCTTAAGCTGAAAACCCTGTATTGCATCTCGGCTGTTGAGCTTAACACAACCTGTCTCTGCAACATAGTGTCTCAAGTGGTAATATAGCGTGTTAGCAATTATATCTGCCGCAAATACACCGACATCACTCTTAGGACGCTTTTGTATACGAAAAGAGCAAAGAGGAACAGACACCTCAGGAGCAAGTTTAGAAGTTATTGTCCCAACGAGATGTTGTTTTGCCGTTAAATCATAACCTTTCACAACATCTTTGTACTCGCCTAAAGAAAAATCGTTGAGATTCCTCTGCGCTTCCTCGAGTATCGGAGAATCAACCTCATCCGTAATACACACAATCTCAACTTCGTCTTCTCCATACATATCTGTAACAACTGCCCTAGCTTTTAGCACCACCCCTTCCAGCAATGCTGCATGTGCGCTGGGGTCTTCTAAGCGGACTTTCGTACGAATGTGAGAAGATTTCTGCAACTTCTGAAACTCTTCAAAATTCGGCCGAAACTGTTCATACTCCGCTAAGTGATAACCTGCGGCACTGATAGCCTCATAAACAATCTTAGGCTGTGGCGAGATACTATTTATTGTCTGAAAAACCGAATTACGATATCCTTCCTGCTTGTTCGCTAGATCAGTAATATGCGTATCGTCGGTAGGATGACTTGGCAACTTCTCACTAAGCAATGAAAAAAAGCGAGTCTCAATCCCTATTGGCAGTATTAAAGCCACTGCTACGCCAAGGTCGTTAGGATCCTGGACTTTGGTTGACGCTCTTTGTTTGATGCCACTTTCATCAATATAGACTTTAATACTCTTCATATGAGAAACCCCTCCATGAAATTGTTCTCAGCATCAGGCTTTCCACCAGCTATGCCGGCCCCTCCATGCCGCACCTCCTTATTGTCCCAAGTCTTCTCGTCTTCACAAGTCTCATGAAGAGCTAAAACTTGAGCGACGAATAATTCCGAATGGACACATAACCCTCCCCATCTGCCGATGACGGAGAGCCTAGCACAATGTGATCCACGAAGACAATGTCGAGCAAATGCGATGCGGCAATAAGCCGCTGTGTTACTTCGAGATCATCTTGGCTGGGAGTTGGATCTCCGCTCGGATGATTATGAGCCACCACCACCGCTTGCGCACCCCACGAAATTGCTTTCCGAAACACATCTCTTGCAACAACTGGTGTATAATCCACCGTGCCAAGTGAGACACCAAATGGCTCACACAATGGACGGCGTTTTGCATCCAAGGGCAAGACATACAAAATCTCCTGGGACTCCGCTGCCGCAACAATCCCCCTGAACACTGAATACGCATCCCCTGCATTGCGTACACTTTTCAGGGTTAACTCCTGATGCGACAGGCGTGCTCCTCGACGCCCAAGCTCGAATGCGGCAGACAGCTCAAGGCATTTTACCCGCCCAACCCCCTTTATCGGCCTTTCGGGGCACTTTTTATTATGCTCTGAAATGCGATTCTCTAGTCGCCGCCAATCGGAGCCCACAAGCCCCTTTAATGACCCAAACGCATCTATCAGCCGACGGGACAATTCGACGACATCACATCCATTCGTGCCTGTCTTGAGTAACACGGCAAGGAGTGCGACATCATCGACATCCTTGGGATCTGCGGCCCGAATCATTTTCTCGCGCGGCATCAAGTCTCCGAGCCTTGCCGTGAAGTTGTTTTTGATTGTCGCCATAATCATCCTTTGAAACGAAAGGTCCGCTTTTTCATTGATGATATGCGAATGGTAATCCCCTCGGGGGCCGGCTTACAGACGAGATCCTCCTTTGAACAGCTAGCGTCCTCATGCTCGCTCGAGGGATACGGCAACCCCGGCAATGCATATGGCGAAAACGACAAGCCGCAAGCCTTCGCCAACTCCACAGCAAACCTATCAAAGCCAGTCTTCTGCTTACGCCCCCTTGTTTTCCCATACCACTGGCTGTTTACATACAGGGAAATTCCTGCGAATTCAAAGGGCTTGCCCCAAAATCGATGTCCCTCTCGGTCGGCTTTTGTAAGAGATGCACTTGTTGCAAACAACGGCCTCCATAAATCAAGATTCTTTACACTCCACTTCAAATCCAATCCATTGCCGATTGTCTCGGCAGGCAACGACACGCCCTTGGCGGAAAGCCACTGGAAGAAGTTTCTTACATATGCGCCAGGCTTAACCGCTTTAACTGGCGCATCTCCATGCTTCGGCTCTTTACCAAGCAAATCATTAGCCGCCACCGAGATAGTTACACACGAGGCATCCGGCCCAAACTGACTTGCGCCGTTAAGCAGCTTAATACATGCTTTTAGCTTATTGATAACTAGTGACGCCTCTTGCGAACGCCCGCTTGCACGCAACAGGGCAATTTGTGCTTTTAGGAATGACGACGTCCCTTTGATGCACTTATTACATGTGCGACTTGCTTTCGACTTAGTTTCTGACATTACGCATCCACCCCATAACTGTTGGCATTCTCGGCAGCAATTCGATATGCGGGACGGAACGATGGGTAGGCTTGCCGTTCTTGCTCGATTATCTTGCGAAGCTCATCCGGCATATACGGAGGATCTTTACGGTGAAGCATAGCGTGGCAGTTAGGGCAAACTGGCGCTAAGTCATTTTCTGGATCAACCACATATCCAGGCCCTATCTTAGAGACAGGGACTATATGATGGACATGAATAAATCCATCTCCAATCACACCATACTTCTTCTTAAAATCAAATCCACATATCGAACATGTAACTCCATGTCTTGCAATGCACAGGAATCGATTAACCACACTCCGCTCGTACTTGTTCACGACAACGGACAATCGGTCCCCCTCTGCCTGTGGTGATAAGGCATTGGAATCAATCGTAGGGCTTCTCTCTACAAAATCAATTCTAACCAGGGAGAGAAATGCGCCCATAGCAAGACATCCCCACTCACGCACCTTGTCCACAACCAGATCGTGTTCGCCAGCGACGCCTTCTGGCAAAACGACCACTGCATGATACTCTACCTTCCTCCATTCTTGCTTTGGCCAAGTTGAGCAATCGCAAGGCTCGACAGATGCCCCGTTGATTAGCATCGAGACGGCACCCCCTCGCGCGATCTGAAGTTTAACCAAATCGCAGAATGCCGCTCGCTTTTCATCATCAGCCCGCCCCATTGATGCGACTAAAGCGGCACTAAAGGGTTGAGGTTCGAAACTAATCACAAGCCTGACATCAGAGCGATTTGTTACCTTTATAGAAAACATCTGGTCCTTCTCCCCTTTGGGCGCGACACGCACCCAAGGATAGGAATCGATCCCGCTTTCAACGACAAACGGGATGTCAAATATCTTCTCCAAGGTTTCTTTCATCAGCCGTTGTCCTCCTCGTTGGAGTCAGGAAGCTCGGGCTCAGGAAGGTCTTTGATCAGTTTGCGTAATGCCATTGAAACCTGCAATCTGATGTCCTCATAAACTTCTTTGACTCGGTCGTTATAAGTACCATGCTCAGCTTCAGCAAGGGCCCAAAGCAGAGAATCCATGCCAATAACAGCGTCTTTCCGGCCTTGCAGAGGCAAGTATATTTTCTGATAGTAGTCATGCCTTGTGTTTATCTGAACTGCATGCTTCTGGTCAGCAATGCATGGTGCCCACAATGCACCACCAGGAAGATCGTCTTTAGGAATTACTCGACACTGTTCTGGAGGCGCATCCTGCTCGATCACTATGGTGTGGTTGAACGTTCCGTTCTTATTCTGTACCTCAACCATATTCTTTTTGGCGTCGACAACCGTGATTGTCGCAGACTCAACATCTGGCGCATGCTCGTCAATTGTCTTGTTAGCCTCCGCATGCACTTGTGCTGCAGTCTCAGCGACCTTCTTGTCTTGCCCCGTACGGTACTTTTGCTGAGCGTGACGCTTGGGTGCTGGAAGGAACTGATCCTTGATGTAATCATATAAGGCCTCTACAAGCTGCACCCGAGACTTCTTGATGTCGATGTTAAAGTAACTATCCAGCTTGCTGTCAAATGAGAATTCGACTCGCAGCAGCGAATCGTGTGGCTCAACCTTAAACATTCCAAGCCAATCCCCGTAGTGAATCAGGCGATTCTCTCGGTAAATATAAAAGCCCAATGTGTCGGTCGATATTCTCGCCCTTTCACGGGCCTCCTTGCTTGAAAAGCCATCGGCCCTAGGTATTGCATAAGCCCTAAGGTCAATCTGTGCTTCATCCCCCGAATCGGAGCGTATCTTAAACGGTTCCGTCCTAGTTAAAAGCTCAGTATTGGGCTCGTCGATGCAGAACGGGTCCCAAGCCGCGACGATTTCTCCATTAAGCACAATCTCAACATTCGGTGCTGCGGTGAAACTCTTATCGATGAACCGCTGGAATACGACACCAAGATGGAATCGCAGCTCCTTCCTGAGTCTCTCAAGGGCGTTCATGGCCGACCCGCGATTGACATAATCGCGTTGAAGCAAACGATCTACGCTCTCCCAAATTACTAGCGTGCCGCTACCACCTCCTGCGGCATTGTCGAGCATGTCAACCTCGTCGTCTGTCGGATCAAGGCCTCGCACCATCCACTTACCAATTCGCGACACATAATCAAGGTCCCACTGATATTTTCTCACCGTAGAGTCAGCTGTGCCACGAGAAACCACAGACAGCTTTCGGCAAAAAGCCGTTGATGCTGTTTTAAGCCCAAGGCCGAACTTGCCCAGCGAATTTGGGTCAATCCGCCTCTTCGAGCCATACTTCATGGCATTTAACAGACCTTCGTTATCCATTCCACAGCCGTTATCTGATATCGTTACAATCGGTTGTATTATGTCTTCACACGGCAAGAGCCGAACATCGATCTTGACTACCGATGCATTGGCAGCAATAGAGTTGTCTACAATGTCGGCAACCGCCGTGTTGAAGCTGTAGCCGGTATCGCGAAGGCTCTCAATCGTCCGCGAAGGATCTGGCTCAAGAAGTTCATCTGCCATGATTATTACCTCCTGTTGTTAGAGTTGTATGACTTTCCACTTTCCGCTAGTTACTAGTATCACTCCATCGCCCAACGTCGTATCATTGGCAGCATTCCTCTTGTAGCCAACATGATATTCACCGCCACTTCTCGAAAAGACAAGAGTGTCGCCTACCTTAAGATTGGCCGAACGGATGTACTCCGTCATACAGGTCAGTCTGTACTCGTTACGCGTTCCGCACCCCAGAATTTTAGTATTGTAGTAGATGAAAAAAAACCGATGGCTCGCCCCTGAATCATCTATAAAATGAAGAATGCAGCGCGGGTTCTTCTCCTTATCGTTGAGCTTCGGGAAGAATGCAAGGATACGCTCATCTTTGGGAATCAACGCCCCAGCCTGATGACCTCCTGTAAGGCCACAGTCGTTAGCACTCAATATCTTCTCAACGACATATCCTACGTCGCTCGCGTTCATTCTAGTGCTCCCTTCGCTAAAGCTGGCGTGTATGTAAGTGCTTCCAGATAGTCCTGGCGGCTGGTCGCATCACCGATATTGCCAACGACAGCAGCAGCCGTCATTTGACGCTTGGAGCGGATTTTGTCATTTACAAACTCTTCGACCGTATTAACATAATATAGGCGATGAACAAAAACCGTCTTATCCTGCCCTCTACGATAAGCCCTAGCCGATGCCTGGTCCTCAATTGCGGGATTCCATTCAAGATTATAATGGATGACATGGTTCGCGGAAGTTATATTCAAGCCGGTCGCAGCAGCCCTTGGGTTCAAAACAAGAAGCACGCTTCCACTCTGCGCACTAAACTCATCGACTATCTTCTGCCTCTGGCTCGCCGGAGTTGCACCATTGATGATCAACACTGGGATTTCAAGTCGTGTTGGTATGTCGCGCTTTAACAGTTCGCACATTCCCGTAAACGACGTGAACAGAATGACCTTTTCGTTTTGTGACTTAATCTCCTCTAGCATCTCGCAAAGTCGCTCATACTTTGTACAGTGCCTAATTGGGTCAGTTGCAGAACCACGCCTTGTTAGAGACGGGTGGGTGCAATACATGCGCAGCTCCACAAGCTCGGCAAACATTGCATTGTCCTCGCCGACACGATTAATGACCGACTGGCGTTCAGACTCGTACAACGCAGCTTCCTCCTCCGTCATCACAAGTGGGACCGGAATCACAACTTTCTCTGGAAGGTCCTTCGCAACGTCTTTAACAAGCCTCCGTATCATCAATGGCGTCAAGAGCGGCTCAACGCGGGCTGCGCCATCTATTGTATCGGGATAAGACTTCAAAAAGTCAGATAACTTCCCAAAGAATCCTCTGAGCACAAAATCAACAACTGACCAGATATCCGAAATGTGGTTCTCAAATGGCGTCCCCGATACTGCAATTGCCGAGCGCGCTTGGATTTTCTTAATGCTTTTCGTTCGCGTAGCATAAGGGTTCTTGATGTTCTGCGCTTCGTCTGCAACCAGCAAATCCCAATTTATCGAGCAAAGTATTGAAGAGTCATTAACTACAGCAGAATACGCCACGACAACAACATCGTAATTGAAGAAGTCCTTGTAAAGCCCAGTACGTTTGGGGCCGTGATGAACAAGAACCTTAAGGCCCGGGGCAAACCGTGCAATTTCCCGCCTCCAATTCTCAAGTAACGAGACAGGCGCGACAACCAAAGATGGCCCCGTGTTTACATTGTGTCGACATATCAGCAATGCGATAATCTGAAGGGTCTTTCCAAGCCCCATCTCGTCGCCAAGAATACAACCGCAATTCTCGTCTGTTACAAAACGCAGCCACTTGAAACCCGACAATTGATATGGATACAATGTTGCATGCAGTCCTTTGGGCTGAGCTGACCCTTGATCCGTTTCGTCCTCATCGCAGCTGATTTTAACATGCGAAGAAATCCTGACACCTGGATACTCTGGGGCCTTTCGCAACGCGTTAAGATATGATGCATATGAGACATGCGCCATGTCGTTTATACCACACGACTCAAGGTATTTCTCGACCAGATGAAAATTCTCCGTGAGGTAAAACCACACGCCATCAAAGACGGCATGATCAATCTTGTTGGTCACTAATGACGTGACATCATAATATCTTCCACGCCGATTGGCCTTAGCCTTACACTGCACCTTAGGCGCACCATTCCCACACACAAAGTCCAGCTCTATACTTGCTCCAAGCTTAGAGAACCTAACTCCTTTGATTGAATTTCTAATGGTGTCTGTTCCGTCAAATGGGGGCTGAAGCTGACTGTCCTCAAACAGCGCAGCGAAGAGTTGTGACGCCTTCGGAACAAGGAAATCACCCCTCGAGCTTTTAAGCCCGAGGACGTTCCCTCTAATCTCCCATGAAGGCGCCACAATCGACATTAGGCATTCCTCCGACGTTCTCGTAGAACTCGAGCGATTTCAAGAGCGCAAGAATGAACCGCGGGCCATACAACGCTGTTCCCGATCTGTTTGTACGCTTGGCAATCAGTCACAGGAAAAACAAAGCGCTCCGGATCATATCCTTGCAGTTGCATAGCCTCTCGGACCGTAAGACGCCGCGGTCTATTTCCCGGCTGCTCAACCAAAATTTCTGCCCCGTCTTTATAATATCGTGCCGAGATTGTGCGCGTAACTTCGTCAGGTGCAATAGGCCATCGGATGATACCATAACCGAATCCGTTACCAGCCCCCTCATGATGTGCCTTATGCCGCTCCAATGTAGCCCACGTACCAGGGCCCAGCGTATGTCCTTCCACATTGTGCTGGATTACATCGGCAAGTCTGCGCCGCCTGAAATGTTCTCGTGGCAACGGAGCATGAGGAATGTTGATCTCATCTTCCATGATATCAATCTGCAGAGGATCGAAGCCAACAATAAAAACTCGCTCGCGATGTTGTGGCACCCAAGCCTTACCATCAACAACCTCGGCTTTGACAACATATCCAAGCTCTTGCCGAAGAACACCACTAATCACCTGAAAAGTATGCCCATGGTCATGAGACATAAGATTCTTCACATTCTCCAAGAAGAATGCAGCTGGGCGTTTTGCCTGTAGTATTCGACGAATCTCAAAGAAAAGAGTTCCTTGCGTCAGGTCATCAAAACCAGTGGCACGTCCCAGCGCATTCTTTTTAGAAACCCCAGCAAGCGAGAACGGCTGACAAGGAAACCCGGCGCAAAGCACATCATGATCGGGAATATCTTCAACATAGACCGTTCGGATATCCCCCGCAGGAACCTCGCCGTAATTTGCTTTATAAGTCATCTGCGCATATTCATCCCATTCACTACAGAACACACTTCGTCCGCCTGCCTTCTGAAATGCAAGCCGGAAACCTCCTATGCCTGCAAACAAATCAATAAACGTAAACCGAGGATTTCTTAGCGAAGGAAAAGGGAATGGCCCCTTAATGGCCGCTAACTTTTTTGCTATTCGTTGGGGCTTTTCCTTCTTTGCTGGTGGAAGTATCTTCAGCATGTTCATAACAGCACGATTCAATTCTTCATCTGAAGATGTCGCACCCTCAACTTTCAGGAGCTTTACGATTTTATTTCGCAAGCTTATATCATCCATTGACTTATTCATAAGAGCCCTTAAACGCCGGTGATCTTAACAACACATACCAGCTTATTTGCCTCTCTTTTGCAAACAAAGAGGCGCGCCTCTCTGTTTTGGTTAGAGGGGCGCGCCAAGCTATGCACTCCTGAAGGCTTTGGACGGCCCGCTGAACTGCAATGGCAAGGCGACACCCCAAATTGTTAATAGGGTACCGTCTTGCAAACCATGCGTCAGCTTGTAATTGTCCAAATTTTCAGGAGACCGGTTTGCAACCGATGGCCGATCCTGTCAGCCCTCTTGATGGCACTCCGACCACCAAGCTATGTCAGTTTCACCGTTGGCGTCGAACGGCAGCGATGCCACGACGCTGGAGCGCGAAACTCCGCGCACATCAGCGCATCTGACTTGAGGAGGAGTTGGACAGCAAAAATGCGTGCCTCATCTTACTCCCTCAAGACGAGGCCTTGCAGTGCCCGAAAGTGAAAGAGAAGACAAGGACACGCAAGACGGAATGAAACCGTCTGCGCGACCCCGTCAAACTCCGTTCACTTTCAAAAACCTGCAAGTTTCGTCTTGAACGTTGTCTGCGTGTCAGCGCAAAATTCACCAGTGCGGGATTTCTCCCCCGCCTCAGCTAGCACCCGCGTTACTTTCGTTCCGCAGGCACGCGAATATTATAGCACAAATCAACGGACGCGACACCTAGGAGCGCGGCGGAAACGCCAGAAACGCGCGCTTGCGCGGCATTTTCGCGCACATGCGCGCTCTGACTGGCATTGCCGCGCCATCCATCGCGCAACGGCCCGTGGCGCATCGCCACCCCGCGCGCCTCTACCCCACCCCTTCCGCCCCTCCATCCGGCTATCCCCCGCACCCATGCGCCTACGCTCCCACACCCCCTTCCTCCCCGTCACTTATTGCAATATGTGATAGTGAGAGAATCGAATGTGACACAGCGGCAACAGCAGGGGAACCCACTATCCTTGAAAAAGGTTTTGTCACACTGTGTGTGATGATTTGGGCACATAGAGACCACGAATGCCTCTATTTTATTGGGTCTGCGAGGTGCCCACATGTGTTTAGAATGTTGTAGTTCTAGGAGACCGGTTTGCAACCGACGGCCGATCCTGCCGGCCTCTCCGCGGCGGTTCTCGTCGGAGAGCTATGAGGCCAGCAACGTTCCCGTTCTGACAGTGAGTATTATACAAAATCCCCAGCCCTAAGTCCCCTGTCATTTTTGCCTCGAACACGCGGCAGATTTGCCGCGGAATTCGTGTAGCCTGCGACGCAGGCGTTTTCGTGTGCCGTGAAGACGGCATTCGTGCTCGGGAGGCGCGGCAGACCCGAAGGGTCGATGCCGCCGTGATGCGCTGGCGAGTCGCGCAACGACTCAAGCCATGGCGCAACGCGGCGGCATCATAATCGCGAAGCGATTGCCGCGACAGCCCGGTGTTCGTGGTCGCGCGCCATTCGCCCGCGCCGGCAGGCGTCGGGTTGCCTGAGCGCGAAGCGCGAACCCCGAAGGGTATCCACCGACCGAAGGTCGCTGCCGAAGGCAGTCGCTAGAGTGGTGCCGCAAGGGGCCGAGCGCTCACCCTTCTCCCCATCCCAACACCTTTGCGCCCTTTGCGTTCTTTGCGGCAAAATGCCATTGAAACAGGATCCCGAAGGGAAGTTCATTTTGTTGTAACAATTTGTGATATCAAAACGTCGTTTCTGGCGCGGAAAAACCCACCCTTCCGCGGCAGTTCGCGCGTTTGCGCGTCATTTTCGCGCAGGGGCGCCTGGAGGCGCGCAAAGGGTCAATTAGAGTCGATTAGCGTCGGATAGGGCGCGGAGGATTTGCCGCGCCCTCTCTCCCCACCCCAACTCCTTTGCGCTCTTTGCGTTCTTTGCGGCTAAAGAAATTGAAAAGAGCAACCACCTCCTTTTCATGTGTGGAATCCGATCGGCTCGCGTTTCTCAGGCAGGGCCGGCATCAGCGTATAGATGATCGTGTCTATTGAGCGCTCGGCGGCGGTCATGCGCTTCTCAAGTTTCCCGATACGCTTGTCGCGCACAAGTCCGCGCAGGAGGAATTCCTTCAGGACCCTTGTTGCCCATTGGCGGAACTTTGTGCCACGCTTGGAATTCACACGATATCCTACCGAGATTATCGCATCAAGGTTATAGTGTTTGATTTTGCGGGTAACACTTCTGCGCCCCTCCAATCGAACTACTAAAAAATCTTTAGTAGTTGCCGCTTCATCAAGTTCCTCTTCTGCATATATGTTCTTAAGGTGGTGTATGATATTCTCCATAGCACACCCGAACAGGAACCCCATCTGCTTCTGTGTAAGCCAGATTGTCTCGTCCTCCAGCCACACGTCGAGCTGTGGCATCCCTGCTTCGTCAAACTTGACGATTTCGCCGGATTCCGACACGGTCTTCGTTTCGCTTTCTTTCTTTGCTTTCATCTGTCTATTCCTTTTGTTGTGTCGGCGTATTGCGCGGCGCGGTGTATTTCATGCTGTGTTCCTTGCTTTTGTCTTTTGACGCGGACATTATCGCATTTTTTGCGCACCGCATGGTTAAGATATCGTTAAGAATGGGCGATCCTGGACTGTTCTCATTCGCCATATCAATAACGCGATAAAGGAAGGCGAACTTGAGCGAGGAGTGGTATGTGCAAAATCTGCACATACCACTCTTCATGGTGCTATTGGTGGAAAGTCTCAGCCAAAAGAAGTCGGATCAGCCATGCACGAGGGCATAGCCGACGCCACGCTTGGCAACAAGACTCTCGCCATCGGGGAGCTTCTTGCGCATATTGCTTACATGAACGCGAATCGCGCCTTCGTCGGCGAAATAACCCTCGCCGCAGACCGCCGAGAAGATCTCACGATACGAGAAGAATTTCCCGCGATCCGATTCCAGCAAACGATAGATGTCGGCCTCTGTCTTCGTCATCGCGGCGGGGGCATCCATCTTCGAGAACCTGTCGGCGCGTTCCAGCGCCTTGCGGATGCGAGCCTCAAGAAGCGCCGGCGACGCAGTCTTCGAAACATAGTCGTCAGCGCCGGCTTCGAGTCCGCGAATCTGGTCGTCCTCCGCGTCAAGCGCCGAGAGGAACACTATCGGCGTCTCCCTGTCGACGGATCGCATCGCCTTGCAGACCGCAGAGCCGTCCATGCCCGGCATCATGACGTCGAGGAGCACAAGGTCAGGACGCCGCTCGCCAAACGCGGCCACGCCTGCCGCGCCC
>JAEEGL013748351.1_pt1 | contig 12163 bp, 8 predicted proteins | sample 9134231 | NCBI WGS metagenome assembly JAEEGL01 (sample SAMN16246548, study PRJNA631951) | gut metagenome | biome: gut microbiome; feature: rumen; material: fiber-attached | host: Bos | place: Iran: Karaj | collected 2018-10
CTTCAGATTACTCTCAATTGTCTCGCCACCTACATCAGCCATCTTCTGGTTAATAGCTGCTTCGAGATTGGCGTCAAGCGGAAGGTCATACTTCCGTAATAGGGCAATAAGCTGATTCAATTCTTCAATAGGTGTCATTGTTACTTTGTTGTTATGGAGAGAGATTTATTAAAAAACGAGATAACTGTTTTATTTCTCTTCATTTGATAATAGAGGCAGAGGGGGGAGAGATTGATTGGGGATTGGGGTTTATTTGTTAGTTTGTATTGTCCAGGTCAGACAGTTTAGGGCACCACCGGATTTTATTTTATCATTCATGTCCTTCACGATAGGTGTCATATTGCATTCTATTGTTTGGACAATCACCTGCTGATTCGCTTTCTTAAATGCTGCCTTAATTTGTCTTCGTGCGGCTTTATCCAATTTGCGATAACCAAGGCTGGGAACAAGTATTGTATTATCTACCTGCAAATAATTGATGTAGCACCAAGACTCGTCAAAGAGCAGTTGGAATGTGTAATCATCGGCAAACTCATTCCAGAAGTCCAAGGTTACAACATCAAAACCAGCCTCAAAGAGGGCAGTCCACAACTCCTTGCCGAAGCTGTCCTCTTCAACCTTATCATCCTTATATTTCTTGTCAAAATCCAGATAGTTTGTCATCAGTACATGTCCGTTACCGATATATCTTACCATACCATCAGCATGGCCTATTGGATTAAAGTCCTTTCCCTCCCATGGTAGGAGAACCAGTCCCATTTCGGTATCCTCAAAATTTTTTTTCCACCATTGGTCCCACCATTTTTTGAAGTTTTCAACTTCGGCTTTATTATTCCTGTTGATATTGTTCTCAGTAAGCACCTTGTCACACATGATCATATATGGTTTGCCACCTAAGACAGCTTTCACCACATTTCCACCATCAAGGATTAATGGTATTGGTTCGACTTTACACCCATCGAAAAGATCCTTTTGTTTTTGGGTGTGAACATTATGCATTTTCCAGTCAGTAATGCAATTTTGATCTTCCTCAACAAGATAATCTGGATCGTAAGTATATCCAAGGAAAAGCTTTTCGGTCAACTGTATCGGCATATAGTCGCGAGCCCAAACATCCCTGGTGTTTTTCAGGAGTTCTAGGTCGGAACGAAATCCCTGGATACAAGCTTTAAGCTCGCATCGAGTCTGTATATCAAGATCCCCACTTATCCTATCTATTAGACTGGAGATATAGACTTTATTTGTCTTATCGTCGGTGATAAAATTATCAGCTGTAATCTTTGCCATATTTTTTACAAGGAAAATATCGTTGTTATCTGTTCCTTTTATGAATTTGTATTATTTCTATAAATCGCCCATGTGTTTCAATTTATTAATTCCGTATAAAGATTTGGGTTCGCTATAATATTCCATTACTTCCGGAATTATCGCTGGAAGACTGCCCCGGCTTCTTTTCTTGATTTCTTCCTCATCTCCCTTCCACCATTCATTGATAATGTATGCGTCGTTGATTGGTGGAATTTTATTAGTTTTATTTTCGAGGTCTTTTTCACCGACAATAATTTTTGCCAATACGCTTGTAAGAATGTTTTCGCAGATTCGGACATTGGTCTCTTTAGCCTTGATATTGGCAATGGTGCCTATCCAAATCTGAAGAACTGTTTTTCCTTTATTTTCAAAGTTGTGAATATGATGATTGGTATTTTTCAAGCGTTGACCGACTGTTTGTTTGTAAGCCATACCGCAATAGTATTTTGATTTTTTATTTTGCTTTGCTTGAAAAGCATAGAGATTAAATACTTCTTCTCGTTCTTCTTCCCAGTCCTTCAAATCATCTACAGTAGAGAAGGGGCCATACCACTTGATAAGGAATGTATCTCTCTTTTTCATAATACAAAAATATTGATTATTGTTAATTAAGTTATGTGCCACCATTTTATGGTTTTTCAGGCGCAAATATATACAATTATTTCGACTTCTCCAAATAATTACTTAATTTTAGTCTTTAAAAGTAAAATCAGCAAAGATACAACTTTTCTCTCTTCCTCGTAACGAACAATAGTGCAGGAGGAAGATTTTTTCCACAAAAAACCCCCTTTTTCGGCAATTTTCTTCCGGTTTCTACTCATTTTCTTCCGAATTTGACAATAATTTGTATGAACATAGTTCATATATCGGAAATTTTTCTTATATTTGCACCCAAATATGCCCTAACGAACAAAAAGGCGGTTCATAACAACATGTCAAAGAAAAAGACCACTCCAATCAACGAGGATATACAGTATAAGCTCTTTTCGTTCAACGACGATAACGATAAAGAAGTAAAAGAAACTCAGGCTAAGGAACCTGAGCAAACAATTCGTGTCATAGAGTTGTTTGCTGGTGTTGGAGGTTTCCGAATTGGACTAGATAATGCTTCTAAAGATTCAAACATCAAGTTCAAGACCATTTGGAGTAATCAGTGGGAACCTGCGACTAAGTCACAAGAAGCCTCTGATATCTATTGTCGCGAATTCAATATTGATAAGGAAAAAGAACTTACAGATCCAACAGACAATCTTCCCTATCACGAGCATGTCAATGAGGATATTAATAGTGTTGAGATGGATAACATCCCTCAGCATGATATGCTTGTGGGCGGATTCCCTTGCCAGGATTATAGCGTAGCTGCAACTTTGAATAGATCAGGTGGAATCGAAGGCAAGAAAGGCGTATTGTGGTGGTCTATTTACAACATCCTTAAGAACCATCGTACAAAGCCGAAATATCTATTCCTCGAAAATGTAGATCGACTTCTTGGTTCTCCAGCCAAACAGCGTGGTCGCGATTTTGCCATCATTCTTGCTTCACTTGCAGAGCAAGGATATGTGGTGGAATGGAGAGTCATAAATGCGGGTGACTATGGAAAGCAACAACGTCGCAGACGTACTTATATCGTTGCCTATCGTCAGGACGCTGCTATCGCTCAAAGAGCAGAGAATACAAATCCTCTTCAATGGATTACTGAAGAGGGTACTTTTGCCACAGAATTCCCTGTTGGACCAGAACCAGTCGAAATCAAGGAATTTGACCTTCAACAAGATATTCGTGAGGTTTCTGCCAATTTCAATGCAGAGAAGAAAAATGCAGTTTCTCCTTTCAAAAATGCGGGTATAATGATTGGTGGTCATGTATTTACCGCTAAGACTATTCCTGCTTATGTCGGCCCTCATATTACACTGGGAGATATCGTATTGCCCGAAAATCAGGTTCCAGAAGAATATTTCATTACCGACAATGATTTGGATCAGTGGAAATATTTGAAGGGTTCAAAACACGAGGAGCGCACCACAAAAACTGGTCATATATATTTTTACAGTGAAGGAGGAATGTCTTTCCCCGATCCATTGGATATGCCTTCACGCACGATTATTACTGGTGAAGGTGGCAAGTCTCCATCTCGATTCAAACATGTCATCGAACAGAGTCCTAATCGATTCCGACGTCTCACTCCAATAGAGCTTGAACGATTGGATGGGTTCCCGGATAATCATACAAGAGGTGTTTCGGATATTAAGCGTGCTTTCCTCATGGGCAATGCTTTGGTTATACCTATTGTAGAGATGATTGGTCGCGGTATTATAAAGCAGATCAAGAAATCTGAATAGCAATCATTATATAAAACTCACAGCCATGAAATACGATGCTTCCTCCAAGTCGTCCATAATGGCTCATGCTTTAACCATTTTGGGCAAGTCCTTGCGAGAACTATACCCAAATGCCACCTCTGGAACACGAGGGGGCAAGGGCAATTTTGGCAATGACGTTGAGTTTTATCATTTTGAAATCCCCAATAATAGTAATCCGGAACCAGATTTTGGACAAATTGGATATGACTTGAAATGTACCCCATTAGATCCATCAGCACATGGGTATATAGCAGGTGAAAGATTGGTTATCACAATGATAGACTTCATTAATGAAGCTAGAATCAATCACTACACTGAAAGCCATTTCTGGAAGAAAGCAAGGATGCTGCTTATCTTCTACCTTCGAATAAAGGGTAGTCCATATCTCGATTACATTGTTCAGATGATTAGATGGTGGAATATACCCGAAGAAGATCTGAAGATTATTATTGATGATTGGAACAAAATACATGACAAATTAGTGCATGGCTTGGCACATGAACTATCTGAAGGTGACACTTTATATTTGGGAGCTTGTACCAAATCGAGCGATAGCAGCGTAAGAAGGTCCCAATTTGTAGAGAATGCACCAGAGGCTAAACCGCGTGCCTATTGTTTGAAAAAGCAATATATGAATTGGCTTGTGGTCGATTCATTCTTGGATAAACGAAACGTACATATTAATCCTTCGATGAATCTCACCAGGGAGTATATGGAGAGAATCATTAGGATAAAAGAAGAAACTGGCGTAATTGTAAAATCCATTGATGAATATGAAGCTGGCGAAACATTCGAAGATCTCGTCATTAGAAGGTTTGCACCATATTATGGGAAAACGGTATCCGAAATATCCCAATTAACTGGAATTCAAATCTCTGATAGTCCTAAAGATTTCGCCTACCAAACTTGTTTGGCGATTTTGGGAATTCATAGTCGTTGGATTGAAGAATTTGAGAAAGCAGGTATTCTGTTAAAGAGTGTGAGCCTACAGCATGATATGCAATCATTAAAAGAAAGCATGTCTTTTACTGCATTCAAATATTTAGAGGTAGCTTCAGAAGAAGAATGGGAAGATTCAAGTTGGTTTGAAACCATAACTCACCGTTTCTTTTTTGTTATTTTCCAGAAGTCAGAAGATGGCGATAGGACAAAGTTGCGTCTTCGCAAAGTTTTCTTTTGGGGAATGCCAGTAGAAGACCAGGAAGAATGCAAAATCGTTTGGCAAGACACTCGAGATAAAATACGAGAAGATGTTTTTGACCGCTTTATGGGTATGGCGGATAATCCTGTGTGTCATGTGCGTCCACATGCTAAGAATAATAAAGATACATATCCAACACCTTCTGGACGTAATATTCCAAAGAAATGTTTTTGGTTAAACCATCAATACATTTTGAACATTGTTCTGAGTAATCTGAAGCAGGAAAAGGTTAAACCGCAAAAAGAGAATCCTTTGTTCCTCATTGGTTGTTTCAGTGGAAACAATCAACGTCAATGGTGTTTGGAACACTTCTATTATAACGTACGTTTAGATGGTAGGGGCAAGATTTCGGAAAAAGAAATGCAGCTTGTCCCCAATTACCTGATACTCTATCAAAGATATTCCTTCGAAGTCCTTGGTGTATATAAAATTGATTCTGAACCGGAACCTATGTCTGCTTATGATATGGTATTATCTGGCTATATCAAACCAAAGGCAGATAATTATATGGTATACAAAATCTCAGACAAAGTTAATGATTACAATGATTTTGACATTAAAAGAATATTGATGGCTAAAAAGTCCTTGAAGGGTGCTCCTGTTTTCGCTACTTTGGAGGAGATAAATGATATTGAATCACGAATAACTTTCTAACTAAAAATCTATATTATTATAATAAGATTAATCAAGTAAATTGTAAAACATATGCTAGCTATAATCAAACAATTACTCAACCAGTTCGCATTAAAGTGTGATGTTCTTGTTTTGAAGGGATTCCCTGTCTCAACAATTCAAGAGTTGTCTAAAGAATACAAGTTATTAGATGAACAGGTATATGACAATGGCAAGATAAATCTTAATAACATCAATTCCTCAATCTTGCTTAGCTCAATAATGACCCTTTCGTCAGAAAGAAAAGGGATTTTGTGCTATGAATCTTTTATTGAAATGACATCTACTTTCAGAAATTTGTCAATTCTAAATAAAAGATTTTATGTTGTTAACAATAACTTTTTATCGATATACCCCAATCCAACTAACCAGGATTTGCCAGATTATGATTCTCCCGAATTTATGAATAATTCGTCTGCAAATGAGAAATATGTAGCTTATTATTCTCTTTGCAAGCATATTGATGGAAAACAATTCATTCAGTATAATGAGGCTGCACTCGATGAGTCGGATAATTATTCGTTGGTTGATTTACTCTCACCAGTTGATGTGCATATCGAAAAATCGAATCCTAGAAGGGAATTACCAAAGCTAGCCTCTGATGATGACTCTATTGACGATGCTCTCTTGGAAATATATGAAAAAGGCAAGTTGTCGTATAATTCATTTCAAATAGAAGAACGTGATAAAGCAGATTCTAGGTTGGGGGCCTTATGCCATATTGCCAAAATATTAAGGATTCCTCTAAAGATTTATGTAGATCACTTTAAGATAGAAGAAGAGGAACGGCAAGAACTCAAAAAATTATTAAAAAAAATTTGGGGCTATAAAGAATTCCGTAAATTGAAGGTTTATAAGGCTCCTGATACAAATAGAGAGGCTATAGAAATATCACAAGGAAGTATTATTGAAACGGTGATTCATGAAGCCGAAAAAGCTCATAATGGCGAACGATATAGCAATGTTCTTCTTACAGCACCAACAGGAGCGGGCAAGTCTATTCTTTTTCAAATGGCGGCTATTTATTTGGCGGAGAAGTATGGGCTATTGACTATTATTATTCAACCAATTGTAGCCTTGATGAATGATCAGGTGGATAGTTTGTCCAAACTTTATCCCGGTGCTGCTACAATTAATGGAACAAAGACTCCAGAAGAAAAGGAAGCAGTTTTGAAGAAAATTCGCGATAGGAAAGTCAACCTTCTTTTTTTGGCGCCTGAATTATTGTTGTCATATTCCTTAGACAAGTTCCTTGGAAATAGAAATCTTGGTTTGGTTGTTGTAGATGAGGCCCATACTGTAACTACATGGGGAAGAGATTTTCGTGTAGATTATTGGTTCCTTGGAGACTATCTTCGTCAGCAACGCAGATATTTGAATTATAAATTCCCGATTTTTGCCTTGACGGCAACGGCAGTTTATGACCCCTCGGGTGACAATGATATGGTATTCGACACCATTCGTTCGCTGAATATGAATCCATGTCTTAAATATATTGGAGTAGTTCGACGTGAAAATGTTGTGTTTGACATAGAAAACATAAAAATAGATCAAACCAAATATGATCAAGAGCGCAGAGAGCTGACATCTAAGCGAATTATTGAATTTATCGAGGGTAAACAAAAGGCTATAGTATATTTCCCATATAAAAGTACGGTAAATCAAATGCTTCATTTTGTCAGTTCATTGACTCCATATCTTCCTCAAATAGGAGAATATCAATCTTCTATGAGCCCAGGTGATAAAAAACTAAACGCAGAGGAATTTAGAGAAGGCAAACGTCTTATTATGTGCGCCACAAAAGCTTTTGGTATGGGCATTGATGTGCCTGATATCAATATAATTTATCATCACGCTGTAACCGGTAATCTTGTAGATTATATTCAGGAAATTGGACGTGTGGCCAGAGATCAAAGCCTTACTGGTTATGCTAAAATTGACTTTACAGGAGAGAAAGACTATAAGTATATTCGTATCCTCCATGGCCTTTCTGCAATTAAGTCTTTTCAGTTGTTTGGTGTTCTTAGCAAACTTCTTGAAATCTATCGTATGAATGGAGAAAAACGAAATTTGCTAATATCTCCACAAGATTTTGCATATTTGTTCAAGGGTAAAGATGATGATATTAACCAAAAGGTTAAAAGCTGTCTTTTGCTTATCAGCAATGATTTGCAAAACAAACTGCATTTCCCAGCATTAATTGTGAGAGCAAAAAACATTTTTTCCAAAATATATATATCAGTCGCTGAGGATAAAGAAAAAGAGTTCAAAATTAAATACTGTCGATATATACATGAGCTAGAAGGTCATTCAGGGACATATTTGCTCTATGCAGATGACCTATGGAATAAGAAGTATTCTAACTTGACTTTCCCATCTTTTAAAACTCAATTAATGTATCATGATATACTTGGTGAATATCAATTAAGATTCTTAAATAAGATAGATATATCAATCCCTAACGATAGACCATTGTCAGAAGTTAAAAATAAGTTGGATGATTTTTTCAAGAAATCCGAAGATATTTTGAATATGCTTTATGTCGATCATCGGCGAATATCGAGTGATGATATTCGAAAATTGTTCCTAAATAAGCTCCCTTCTCTAGAACAGGAGCAGTTTATGAATGCGTTCAAAATGATTTACTGCGCTGATCAAGATACTGCTTATTGCAAAACTTATTATTCTGGTGAAAATGAAACTGAGAGCTTTCAAATAAATGATTCAGGTTATGATGTCGTCAGACCAAAATATCTTAAGTCATTTAAGAAACATATTATATCTCAAACTGTTTCTGTAGTTTGCGCTCAGAAATCTTCATTGATTAAGATAGCTGAGCTTTTGAATGCTCTGGGTCTTGTTAGCTATCAAAGGCAAGGTGGGGAAGATCTGCAAATTTTTGTTCGTATAAATGCTACTAATAAAATCTCTGATATTGTTAGAAGTGGCCATTACGATAATGATATTTTGAATTCTATTTATCAGAAATATCAATATAGCGAACGAGTATTTACACATTTCTTCACTACCAAAATGACAAATGAAGAAAGGTGGGATTTTATTGAAGATTATTTCTTGGGAGAACCAGAAAGCAAGCTGTTGGGCAACAAAGAGCAATAAGATTATATGACCTTGTTTTTTGTAGATAATAATATATATAAGGAACCAGCAGAATTGTTGGATAATTACAAGGATTCTTACTTTCAGATAGGAGATTATTGCCTTCTGAAAAGTGGAGAATCCACATACAAGTTTATAGCCATCACCAAACCATTGGAAACAGCAAAAAAATGGGATATTTATCCGGTCCTTGATAGTATCCATGTAGCTGGAGTGACTATCAATACAAAGATTATTTTGTTTTCTTATGAAGCTTCAATTGGTCGAAAGGGTAATATTAAAGATTTGTCCAAGTTGATGGCTTTAATTCATATATCTGAAATCAAAAATCTCATAAAGAACTCAATTGATATTTTATCCTATAAAACAGATAGATGGGATGCAAATATACTTATTTCAATCATTCAATTAACAAATAAAATAGCAAATACTAAAGTAAAAGAAAAGCGTATTAAGAAATCTGAATCGAATCTTGATGGTATTCCTTTTTTTACTGTAGTTGCAGGGGAATCTCTCCCTTGGTTAACAATAAAACGGTTTGAGAATCTAAATGTCTCAAAAAACACACCTGTTTCCTATCTATTAAGAACAAGTCTCATTAGTAATGATGTCTTTTCTTTTTGTAGTTCAAATGAGTTGGTTTATCTAATTGATATAGTCAATGCATATAATAAATATGCCAATTTTACTTCCCTTAAGGGGGATTCTTTAGCTATTGAAGAATCACTTAAGAATTTCATTCTTTATGCTTCACATAAAGGATGGACTAAACTATATACTGGAAATGAAGATAAATCTACTTTTTTAGCCAAAAGAGAGAATAGATGTATAATTGTATATAAAAAAGAATCTAAATCTATTGATGAAACTCCCAAAGAATCTGTTGACAAACAAAAAAAGAAGAGAGAGAATAAACGTAAACCAAAGAATGAGAAAGAAAAGGTTATAGCTAATTATGCACCAGATAATAGCGAAAATGAATCGATTTCGGTTGATAAATTCTTAGACAAAAAAATAGATAATATATTTATCAAATTTGATTATATGCTTAGTAATAATATAATTGATCAAGATACATACGATTGTCTGATAAGTAATAAATGTAGAATCTTGCAGCATTTATTGATTGAATTTAAAAAGGATCCCAGTCTGAAAAAGTGGAAACAATTGTCCGGTAATGTCTGGAAATGCATCACTATGCTTACGCAATATGCTATAAAAAAGAAGTGGATTTCAAAATCTGGAAATAATTAATCTTCTCTTGTAATACAAATTAGGCTGATCCGTTTGGACCAGCCTGCATTTTGTTTGTTCTACTTAATATTATTCATATTTTATTATTGATAATTTAATAGGATTTACAAGCTATTTTTCAGAAAAACAAAAAAAGATTTGGTAAATAAATAATAATAGAGTATCTTTGCCCCAATAAAAACAACTAACTATATTTTTTTATTACTATGAAAAAAATAATAATTTCCCTATTGCTGGCTTTCTTACCAGTACTTCTTTTCGCTGGATTAGACACTCCTATTTTTGGAGAGTTTGGTTTCAAAAATCATTATACATATGAAAGATTTCAACAATATGTAGGCCAAACTGTTATGTATCTACCATGTGAACCTTTAAATTATTCAGAGGAGTCTGTTTTTAAAACTCAGAAATTTATTCCTGGGGCAGAGTATGTAATTATAGATATATCTCCTAAGAAAGGTTTCGCTAAACCATTTTCGAAAATAACCATTACATTTCAGGAAGCGAATAGCAACAAAAGACTAAAGATGAAAACATATTTTGATTGGGCATATGAATTTCCATTTTTCTTTATTGATAAATTTAATGCCCAAAAAGCCAATATGCCACAGTTTTCAGTTTCAGATGATCTTGTAAAAGGTGAATACATATTAACTGACATGAAACTTGAGAAACTTTCCTATGATACTAGGATGAAAAATGTAGTATATTATGTGGCCAATTCTGCAATCGGAAGGTCTTTTACGGCTAATTCGTTTGACGAAGCAAAAAGTATGGCAAATGCATTCTTAAAAGAAGATAAATCAGGCTCCTATCATTCAGAATTAGTGAAAGTAGAAAAGCCAGAAGATTCTTCAGAACGGTATAGCGATGTTAAAACTGTTCAGGATCAAGATGTAAGTAAGTATTCTTTCGAAGATGATATTATAGATATCGTTATCTTTGGAGACAATACTCAATTCAGTTTCAAAATCAAAAATAAAGCTAAAAATTCGATTAAGATAATATGGGATGATGCGGTATTTGTTGATTGTAACGGTTCTACATCCAAAATAATGCATTCAGGAATAAAATATAGCCAAAAGGAGGCTTCTCAACCAGCATCAACAATAATTGGAGGCGCATATCTGGAAGATATAGCATGTCCCATATCCAATGTAAGATATAGTGAAATATTGCACGAATGGGTTACTGATTCAATGTATCCTACGGAGGGTATTTTGGAAAAAAAGCAAATGCGTTTGATGCTTCCAATTCAAATCAAAGATGTTGTAAATGAATATGTATTTGTGTTTGATGTTACTTACACATTTAATTATCCTTCGCGAATTAGAATTAATCAATAACGGATTTATTCAATATAATACCCCGCCTTTCTATAACTGATGGTGGGGTATTATTTTATATTTATTATCGTGTCTACTGCTAGTAGGAAAAGACAAATTGACGCTAATCATGAATATGAATATAACCTGTGGCTTGCTGGTGGGTTCCTGACTTCAACTCATTGGCTTGTGTTCGACTCGAAAAGCCAATTGATAGGTCACACTCGAAACAATGAATATGACTGGTACACTGAAACAGAATTCCTTGAAGACTTCAAAGGTTGCAGTTGGCTTAGGTTCTAAATAAATGGCTTTTGCGCTACCCAGGATAAGCCATAACCTGGCGTGGAACATTGTAATTAAAGAGAGCAGCCGTAGCTAGGCAATTTCGTCAGCACAACAGGGAGCCTTACGACCTGAGACGATGGCAGCGTGTCGGAAACCGATGCCGAATGCATGGCTCAGGGAAGGTGCAGGTCGGTATCTTCGCGCAGCGATCGGTGCGTTTGACTCTGTGTTTATTACGCCAGATTGGCGTTGATGTCGGGGTTGGGATGGACAGTGAGATAGGTGCTGATGAGGACGGTGCGGAGGGCGCCTCGGATGACGGGTTGCTGCAGAGCATCGAAGAGCCAGTGGTCGAGGATGGCACACTGGTAGGTGTCGCGCATATAGGTGACGGTGTAGTTCACCTGGTCGTTGGGGAGGGCGTCATCGGACTTGTTGCGACCGATGAGACGCCAGAAGGACTCGTCTTGCAGATGATAGTAGGGCTTGCAGATGTCGGGCTTGAAGTAGGGGGAGTCGCCGATGTAATAGTTCCAGACGTCGCTGAACTTCTGGATGAGCTGGTCGGTGAGATAGACGAAGGGGGTGTCGATGCTGCCGCTTTCGACGAGATCGATGACGGAGAGGAGGAGCAC
>JAEEGL015065396.1_pt1 | contig 12163 bp, 12 predicted proteins | sample 9134231 | NCBI WGS metagenome assembly JAEEGL01 (sample SAMN16246548, study PRJNA631951) | gut metagenome | biome: gut microbiome; feature: rumen; material: fiber-attached | host: Bos | place: Iran: Karaj | collected 2018-10
GCATGAAATCCGAATACTACATCGGTCAGGTGGTCAAGACCTACCGCAGGATGATCGATGAGATCTACGAGAAGGGAAAGCTGACAGCCGATCGGCTTGCCTACTACGACAACGAACTCTCCAAGGCGGAGAACCGTCCAAGCGACGACGGCTTCCTCTCCGGAGACTGTGATAACACCAAACATCTCTACGGCGTCAACGGCGCGGGCGTGACTCACGACTATGTGGCCTTTGTCCATGCTTTTGACAGGATCCGCAACATCGCCCTGATCGAAGTCAAGAACATCTTCGCCAGAGGCGACGAGCTTGAGGCTTTCGGTCCAAATGTCGACAATGTGCGCTTCAAGGCGGAAGTGATGTTTGATGAGCAGTACAATCTCGTCGAGCTTGCCAACAGGCCGACGCAGATCCTGCTCATGCGTGTGCCCTTTGCCTTGAACAAGGGCGATATGATCAGAAAGGTGTCCCGTCTATGATGATCGAAGGAGCGATCGCCGTCAAAAGCGCGATCCAGAACGGCAAAAGAGCTATCGTCAGGGTCTATATCGACAGGGATAAGAAGACCAAGGATTTCAACTACATCCGAAAGCTCATCCGCACACTTGATATTCCCTGCATGGAATGCGGCAGGGAAGAGCTGAACTCACTTCTGACCGGCAAGAGCCACGGCGGCATCGGGGCGGAAGCCTTAGAAAGAAGGATGGATCCCTTTGACGACACGGACATCTTCTATCTGGATGGCATCGAGGACCCCTTCAATCTGGGATATGCGATCCGTACGCTCTATGCTCTGGGCGTAAAAAACGTCCTTTTGAGCAAGCGCGATTACTCGAACATGGAAGCCCAGCTGCTCAAGTCTTCAGCCGGTGCCTACGACATGATCAATCTGCAGATCTCCGAAGATCCCGTCAGCGAGATCAGAACTTTTAAAGAAGAAGGATACTTTATTTATGGCCTTTACCGTGGTGAGAAGGCAAAGGACATCTTTGACGTCACGTTTGCGAAGAAGGCATTGTTCATGCTGGGAGGAGAAAAGCGGGGCATCGCAAGCGAGCTTTTGGAGCTCTGCAATGAAGAACTCTTCATCTCCTACGGTTCCGATTTCCGCAACGCCCTAAACGCCTGCGGAGCACTGGATGTCGTCGCAACATTACTTAGAAAGCAGCGCCGCCTATGATCACTTCACTTGAAAACAAGACAGTCAAGCAGCTGTGCAAGCTGCACCATAAAAAATACCGCACGGATCAGTTTCTGCTTCTGGAAGAAGAACTGATCGCTGCGGCAAGGCAAGCGGGTTATCTCACGAAACTGGTCTATGCGGGAGAGCTTCCTTTTGCGTTTGATGATGCGTTGGAGGTCTCTCAGGAAGTCCTGAACAAGATCGCCGGCAGGGAAGGCTTGTCGTTCGTCGGCGTCTCGAAGATGATCGAAGAGAAGCGGCCTTCAGGGCAACGCGTTCTTCTGCTGGACCATCTGCAGGACCCGCTCAACATCGGCCGGATCATGGAAGCTGCCGTGCTTTTCGGCTTTGATTCCCTGATCCTGTCACCGGGCTGTGCCGAGATCACAAACGAGAAGTGTCTGGCTGCTTCAAAAGGCGGGATCTATAAGCTGAATATCGCCCATGGCGATCTCCTGGAAGAGATTGCCGGCTTGAAAGAGGAAGGCTTTCGCATCTATGCGACGGGTCTAAGTAACGACACGAAACAGATGCATGAAGTCAAAGCTGAGGAAAGGATGGCCTTTATTCTGGGCAACGAAGGTAGCGGTGTTTCTAAAGACGTGATGGCGGCCGCCGATTTCGTGATGAAGATCGACATGCGCAACATCGATTCCCTCAATGTCGGCATGGCAGCCGCGATCATCATGTACCGCTTCAGAATCTGACGCGGAAATTCTTCTCGTCTTCCTTCAAGGGAAGTTCCCTGACGGAATAGTCGAACACTCTTGCAAAGCGGTCGTCGGCGACCGTTTCTTTTACGAAAGCGTCAACTTCCTCGCCCTGCACCTCACACTCGACATCGCCGCTGGAACAGTTGCGGACGTAGCCGGTCAGATTGTGCTTTCTGGCGCAGGTGATGGCCTTGCCCCGGAAGCCAACCCCCTGAACGATTCCCTGATAGATAATGTAATATCTCTTCATACTCTCATTGTAATAGAAAAAGGGCTCATTTCTGAGCCCTTTCAAATGATTAACTGATCGGTTCAAAATCGGCGGCGCCGTGCTTGCAAAGCGGACATACATAGTCATCCGGCAATGTGTCGCCTTCGTAGATGAAGCCGCAGACCTTGCAGACAAAGCCCTTTTTGCCCTGTGTTTCGGGTTTTGGCTTGACGTTTTTCTGGTAGTAGGTGTAGGTCATCGTCTCGACGTTGTTGATGACGCGGGCCTCTGTCACGGAGCAGATGAACATGCCGTGCGTGCCGAGATCCTTGTAGTCTTCGACTTTGAGCGAGAAGAAGGCGTTGATGTAGCGCGGCAGGAAGATCAGGCCGTTGTCGGAACGCAGGATCTCCTTTTCGTCCTTGAACTTGTCGACGCTGCGTCCGGACTGGAAGCCGAACTGCTTGAAGACCTTGAACGGCGCTTCGATGTTGAGACAGTTGACGTTCATGACGCCGGTCTGCTTGATGACATGGTGGGAGTAGTTGTCCTTGTTGATGGAGACCATGACCCTGAAGGGGTTGTCCGTCAGCTGGACGACCGTATTGACGATCAGGCCGTTGTCCTTTTTGCCATCGTTGGATGTGACGACGTAGAGACCGTAGCCGATGCTGAAGAGAGCCTTCATGTCGCTCTTGTTCGCCCTGTTTTCATCGCGGGCGACATAGTCGACGCACATTGCCTGTGCAAGGGAAGCGATCTCTTCCTTGTTGGCATCGCTCATGGCCGAACGGATGTGTACAACAGGATCGATGAAGGTCAGGTTGGGGCTCTTGCTCAACATGTCTTTCATCGTCTTGGCAGCCAGCGGCGCCCAGGAACCGTTTTCGATGAGGCCGATCTTGCGGTTCTGGAAGTTTCTTTCCGTCAGGTGGTTGATGAATTCCTTCATGAACGGATAGACGTCGGCGTTGTAGGTGGTCGTCGCCAGAACGAGCTTGCCGTAGGCGAAGGCATCGGCGACAGCCTGCGCCATGTCGCATCTGGCCAGGTCGTAGACCTTGACTTCCGGCGCATTGGCCGACTTGAGCTCATCGACGAGCTTGTCGACGGCCGCCTTGGTGTGGCCATAGACGGAAGTGTAGCAGACGACGACGCCGTCCTTTTCGACGTCGTAGTTTGACCAGGTATTGTACAGATCGAGGTAGTAGGGAAGATTCTTGTAGAGGAAGGGTCCATGAAGCGGCAGGATCATCGAGATGTTCAGGTTTGCCGCTTTCTTTAAGACGGCCTGAACCTGTCTGCCGTATTTGCCGACGATGCCAATGTAGTAGCGTCTGGCTTCGTCGACCCAGTCTTCTTCGATGTCGAGAGCGCCGAACTTGCCGAAGCCGTCAGCCGAGAACAGCGCCTGTTCGTAGCCGTCGTAGGTCATCATGACTTCCGGCCAGTGGACCATGGGTGCGGCGACAAAGTTCAGGACATGCTTGCCAAGTTCCAGCTGATCGCCTTCCTTGATGATGAGGTGACGCTCTTCAAACTGGGTGCCGAAATAGTTCTGCATCATCGCAAAAGCCTTTTCGGAAGAGACGATGCATGCCTTGTCGTAGATCTTCATGAAATTGGCGATGTTGGCGGAGTGATCCGGTTCCATGTGCTGAACGACCAGATAATCGGGCTGTCTGCCGCCCAGGACATTCTGGATGTTGTCCAGCCATTCATGGGTGAAATGCTGGTCGACCGTATCCATGACGGCGATCTTATCGTCGAGGATCACGTAGGAATTGTAGGACATTCCGTTCGGGACCTTGTATTGTCCTTCAAACAGATCGACTTCGTGGTCGTTGACGCCTACATACTTGATCGTGTTGGTGATTTCCATAAAATAAAAACTCTCCTTATCTTCATTATATAGAGAGCTTTAAAAAAGTCTGTGAAAACTATATGAGGAATTCGAGAATGAGCACGCTGACGCAGCAAAGCACCGTAACTTTGAACAGGCCCATCCCTCTGTATGCAGCGACGATACCGATCGCCAGCGCAATGAGACCAGCCAATGGGCTGTGGGTCACATCGATGATGGCGGGGAAAGTCATCACGGAGAGCGTCACATACGGGACGTAGTAGAGGAAGTCCCGGATGAAGCGGCTCTTGATCGGCTTGCGGATCAGCGTCAGAGGAAGAACTCTGATGAAATAGATCACGACAGCCACAACGAGGATGTAGAGATAGATGTTATTCTTCATGGCTGTCTTCTTTGACCGGGAAGGCGATCGCCGCAAATGATGAGATAATGATTGTCAGCAGGATCGTTGCGCTGCTTTCCGAAAGCGATGAAAAGCGGGAGAGCAGATAGCTCAGGATGAAGCTGATGACGATCAGTATGGCGATCGGTTTTGACTTCTTGGCAGGCGGGATGATGATCGCCAGAAACATGCCGAACAGTGCGACAGAGAGCGCCGATACGATTCTGGTGGGCAGGATGTTGCCCATCGCGACGCCCAGTCCGGTTCCGATTGCCCAGCAGGGCCAGGCAAAGCTGATTGCGCCGTAGGAATAGAAGGGATCGCAATAGGGATCCTGCTGAATAGCCAGGGCAAAGAATTCATCTGTCAGCCAGAAGCCCAGCAGGAAGCGGTGGACCATCTTCGTTTCAGGCGAGATCTTCTGTGACAGGGCGAAGGACATCAGGACATAGCGGATATTGGCGACCACCGTGATCATCGCGATCTGAATATAGGGAACTGCTTCCCGGATGGCGATGAGGGCGGCGTTTTCACCCGCCGAAGCCGTGATCAGTGCGGAGGCAAGGAAGCCCTGGAAGGGACTCAGTCCTGCACCGGCAGCCAGGATGCCCATTGAAAAGGCTACCGCAAAGTAGCCAAGTCCGATCGGGATTCCGGCTTTGAAACCTTCTTTGAATTTTTCCATGGTTTTAAAAAAGAACCGGTTCCCGGTCCTTAGAGTTTTCTGAAATCTTCAACGTTCAGAACGAAGATCGTTGCACCTCCGACTTCAACTTCGATCGGATAGGAGACCAGAGAAGACATGTCCGTAGAGATGGTCGTCGGTACGGCCTCTTTTCTCCTCTGTGATTCGCTGCCGATGATTTCGATCGCTCTTTCCACGTCCTTGTCTTCACAGCCGATGATCAGAGTGGTGTTTCCGGAAGAAAGGAAACCGCCGGTCGTTGCCAGACGTGTGACATGATAGGAAGCTCTGTTCAGAGCAGAGATACATGCTTTTGTATCGTCGGTCGAGATGATAGCCAGTATAAGTTTCATTTATCTGCCTCCTCTTACAGATTATATTCTATCATCAATTGCTGTTTTTAGAAAAAAATCGACATCTGTCAGTTTGTTGGTACCGGACAATAGTGATACAATGATTGAGTATGATAGAATTCAAGAATGTTTCCAAGACGTATAAAAACGGAACGCACGCGCTGCAGAACGTCAATCTGAAAGTCGAAGACGGCGAATTCGTCTATATCATGGGTCCGACCGGTTCGGGCAAATCGACGCTGATCAAACTCCTCGACGGTGAAGAGGTTCCCAGCAGTGGGAACGTCATCGTCAACGGCGTCGATGTCGGAAGACTGAGAAAATCCAAGGTGTATCTCTACCGCCGCAAGATCGGCGTCGTTTTCCAGGATTACCGCCTGTTGCCGGAAAAGACCGTATTTGAAAATATCGCCTATGCTCTGGAAGTTCTGGATATGCCCAATGACAAGATCCGCAAGAGAACCAGAGAAGTATTGAAGCTGGTCGATCTGGCCGACAAGTCCAATGCCAAGCCGCGGGAACTCTCCGGCGGTCAGCAGCAGCGTGTCGCCATTGCCCGAGCCATCGCCAAACGGCCGAAGATCCTGATCGCCGACGAGCCGACAGGCAACCTCGACCCGTCGATGACGGATGAAATGATCACCCTTCTGGAAAAGATCAATCTTCAGGAGAAGACGACTCTTCTGGTCGTCACACATAATGACGTCATGGTCGAATATCATCCCAAGCGGACCATCCGGATCGATTCCGGACACGTCGTCAACGACGGCACGAGGGATGAGAGTTACTACAAGCAGAGTTTCTACGAAAAGAAGAAGGAAGAGGAGAAAGAGGAAGAACGTCTCGCCCGCCTGGCGGAAGCCGAGAAGGAAGAACCTCATGTCCCTCATCCGGACAAGGAAAAGACCCTGACCGATTCGGAAGCGCAGGATCAGATTATCGCTGAGATCACGATGCAGATCGACGCAGTCAAGGAAGTTGCGGAAGGAGACAGGACAGAATGATCATTTTCCGCAGATTCTTCAGGCACCTCAGAGAGGGCTTTATCGGTGTCAAGCGCCATTTCGGAATGGCCTTTTCAGCATCTTCAGCCGTGACGATCACATTGCTGTTGGTCGGCGTCTTTGGTGTCTTTGCGATCAACATGGCCTATCTGACAAAGGAGATCGAACAGTCCATCTCCCTGGTGGCCCTGATCGACTACGAAGTCACGGATCCTTCAAGGATCACCACGATGAAAAACGAGATCGAAGAGATGGAAGAAGTGGACCACGTAGTCTACCGCACCAAGGATGAAGAATTCGATTTCTATAACGAGGAATATCCGGAGATGGTGGAATTCTCGGAAAACTACCGCTCGGAGAATCCTTTCCACGATACGTTCCTGATCTATGTCGTCGACGGCATGAACATGGAAAACGCCAAAAACAAGATCGCCGCCATGAAGGGTATCTCATCCGTTCAGGATGGCGGCAACAATACCTATACGCTGATCAATATTCTGCATACTGTCAGAATATCCGGCGGCATCCTGATCCTCGCCCTGGTGGCTTTGGCCGTCTATCTGATCTACAACACGATCAAGATCACGATCGGCACCAGAAGGGATGAGATCTGGATCATGCGCAATGTCGGCGCCAAGAACAGCTACATCAGAGCGCCTTTCCTTGTGGAAGGCATCATCATCGCGATCATCGGCTCGATCCTGCCGATCGGACTCATCGTCTACGGCTACTATAAGCTGTATACGATGACCGGCGGCGTTCTGGCCGGCGTGGTCAGACTGCTTCCGGTATTCCCGTTCATCGTTTATGTTGCCCTTGCGCTTCTGGCGATCGGCGTTTTCGTCGGTTTCATGGGCTCCTATATCTCCGTATGCAAGTACCTGAGGTTGACAAGATAATGTTCAGAAAGCTTCTCAACATCATCCTTATCGTATTTCTGGTCTTACCGCTTTGCAGTAAGACAAGTTTTATTTATGCTGACGAGGACGACTACGAAGACGAGGAAGTCTACGAAGAGAAGAGCGACTACGAAAAGTGCGTAGAGGACGGCGACAAGGAAGCCTGCCGGGCGATCGCGAGAAACGCCCAGAGTTCTCTGAAAGAGATCGAGAATCAGATCGCCAATGCCGAAAACGACCGCGAGGCGGCAGTTGCCCTGGCGAACGAGTACGCCGGCAAGGCCGAATCCCTGCAGGGAGATATCGACAAGCTGAAGGTGCAGATCGAAGAGCTCAAGGCGAAGATCGAGGAGCTGACTGCACAGATCGAAGAAAACGAGGCCAAGGTCGAAGCGCTCAATACCAGAGTCAAAAACAGAATGGTCGAGACGCAGAAGACGATGCATTTCAACGGCTATCTGGAATTCATTCTGGGTTCCAGGTCCTTTACGGATATGCTCAGAAGAGTCTACGGCGTGGAGGCGATCGTCTCCAAGGACAAGTCCGACAGAGAGACGCTCCTGAGCGTCATTGAGCAGCTGAATAAAGACAAGGCGGAACTCGATAAGTCCAAGAAAGAACTGGATGAGAGCTATGACGAAATCGTCTCCAAGCAGGCGGAACTGATTGCCATGCAGGAATTCTACGAGGAAGAAGCCGTCAGGATCGAGGAAGAACTCGATGCGATGACCGCCGAAAGGGACAACATCTACAACACCTTCGACGATCTGCGCGATGCACTTCGGGCGATGGGCGTGACGGTTTCGGACGGATTTGTCGCGGCAGTTCACAATTCCTGGATCTCCGCTTCGGTCTGGAACTACGACAACGATTTCCTGAGCGGCGCCTGGCATCTGGGCGTCGACTATGCCGCATCCCGCGGAACGCAGATCCACGCGCCGGCGGACGGCGTCATCATCCGTGCCGACGGCAGCTGCAGCGATCCCGGCTATCTGGGAAGCGCCTGCGGTGCCTGGATCTCGGGCGGCGGCAGTCAGGTCTATATGATGTGCGAAGTCGGTGGAAGCATCTACGGCTTCATATTCTTCCACCTGAACGCCGTGTACGTATCTTACGGTGATTTCGTCCTGCAGGATGACGTCATCGGTCTGGTCGGTTCCTCGGGTTCATCGACGGGGCCGCACTGCCATATTGAAATGTATTATCTGGGCGATGGCGAACTTCTGGACTATCTGTCCATGGGCTGGAACGCGACGTTCTCGGTGGGCAGAGGCTACACGGCCTACTCCAACCGCTGCGAGATCGGCAATCCCGCTCCCTGCATCCTGAACCCGGAATACTATCTGCCGGCGAATTAAAACAATGATAGATAAAGAAGAAGAAAAGGTTCTCTTTGATCTGAAGAGGGTACCTCTCGCTTCAGAGAGGGAAGAAATCAGAAACAGACACAGAAGTTATTTTCTGGTTTTTCTGCTCTGCCTTTTCTTTTTGATACTGGGAATACTGCTGGGACATCTGTTTCTGCCGAAAGAAAGAAGCAATTCCGTCGATAGCCACAGCAGCCTTTCCGAGATCCAACAGATCATGGGCAAATACTGGCTCTATGGCGATCAGTATGAAGATCTGAACAAAGAACTGGAAGACAAGGCGATGTATGGAATGACGTCGTTCGACTTCGACCCGTACACATCTTATATGTCGGCGGAAGAGATGAATACCTTCTCCGACAGCATCAACCGCAGCTATGTCGGCATCGGCGTGGAATATGCCAATACCAGTGATGCGGCACTCATCGTAAAGGTCTTCAAGTCTTCGCCGGCGGAAAAAGCCGGACTGAAGGCAGGAGATCGCATCATCGAGGTTGACGGAACGTCCGTCGGAGGTTTGAGCAACGAAGAGATCCGCTCGCTGGTCCTCGGTGAAGAGGGAACGATCGTCACCCTGAAGATCGAAAGGGACGGTCAGCGTCTTGATGTCGACGTGACGCGCGGCGTCGTCTCTTCCACCGTATATGCCTATATCAGAGACGGGGTCATCGTTATGGAGATCGACAGTTTCGGTGAAAACACGGCCGAAGAAGTCTCCCGCTACCTCGATGAATACGTCGATTACGATAAGATCATCATCGACCTGCGCAACGACACCGGCGGTTATCAGACTGCCGTCAGGGACATCAGCGGTTTCTTCATCGGACCGGGTGAAGTCTATCTTCGCCAGAAAGATGTCAACGGCGTCGAGATGGTTGACGTGACGCCTTCAAGAATCAGAAAATACGACAATCTGAAGAAGGTCGTCGTTCTGACTTCCAGGGATACCGCTTCGGCGGCGGAAGTGCTGACGATCGTTCTGAAAGAGAAATGCGATGCGATCATCGTCGGCGAGACGACCTATGGCAAAGGCGTCATTCAGACCAACCGCTTTTTGAGCAACGGAGGCGTCCTGAAGCTGACGACCTACTACTGGTTATCGCCGGACGGCGTTTCCATCGACAAGACGGGCATCAAACCGGATTATGAAGTGAAGATGCCGGATATCTATTATCAGTACTACTTCGATATGGAAGAGGACGAGGCATATGAACCGGATTCGGTGAGCGACTCGGTGCTCTGGGCGCAGATGGCCATGGATTATCTCGGCTACGATATCGAGCGCACAGACGGCTACTTCGACCGCAGTTTTGCGGAAGCTCTCATCTCCTTCAGAGGAGAACATGGAATGAGTGCGATCGCCGTGCTTGACCGCGACGCGTTCTCCGCCATCATCGCCGAGACGAGAAGCGAACTCGCTTCCAATTCCGAAAAGGACATGCAGCTCTTGAAAGCTCTGGAGGTCATCAATGAAGATTGAAGTTAACGCCAACAGTTCCATCAGGATAGAAACGGACAAGGTGCTTTATTTCGATCCTTTCCAAATTGAAGAAGAAAGGCACGACGCCGACGTCATCTTCGTGACCCACGACCACTTCGATCATTTTTCCATAGAAGACATTAAAAAGATTGAAAAGGAAGATACGGTCTACGTCATCCCCGACTGCATGTACAATCTTCTGGGTGGTCCCAACGTCATCACGGTAATCCCCGGTCAGACAGTAGAAACAGAAGGCTATGAGACAAAAACGATTCCTTCCTACAATGTCGGCAAACCCTTCCATCCGAAAGAGAAGGGCTACATCGCCTACATCGTGAAGATTGAGGGTCAATGGGTCTATGTGGCCGGTGACTGCGACGCCAATCAGGACAACGAAAGAATTGAATGCGATATCGCACTCATTCCGATCGGCGGCACATATACGATGAACTATAAAGAGGCTGCCGGGCTGATCAACGAGATAAAGCCGAAGCTCGTCATTCCGACCCACTATGGCGATGTTGCGGGTGATCGGGAAGACGGCGGCAGATTCAAAAAGCTCGTCGATCCCTCAATTGAAGTGAAACTGCTTCTGCATGCCTGATTGAAGTTGAAAAACGGGAATCAAAATATTAAGATGAAATAGTAATCTTCAGGAACAGTAGTCCTTGGAATCACACAGAGAGCCGGTGGTCGCTGCAAACCGGTTGAGGAAGAAGATGAACTCGCCTGATTGAATGATTAAGCGTCGATCCGCGTTAAGGATGAAGAGTTAGAAGAAAAGGTGGTACCGCGCATGTGCGCCCTTTGTTATCACCTTTTTATTTTTATGGAGGTCAAGATGAGCGCATTTGATTACAAGACGATTGAAAAGAAATGGCAGAAATTCTGGGAAGAAAACGAGACGTTCAAGACGGATGTGAACGATTTTTCCAAGCCCAAGTTCTACGCCCTGGACATGTTCCCGTATCCATCCGGTGTCGGACTTCATGCCGGACATCCGGAAGGTTACACGGCGACGGACATCGTAAGCCGCTACAAGAGGATGAAGGGCTTCAACGTCTTACATCCGATGGGCTTCGATTCCTTCGGGCTGCCGGCGGAGCAGTACGCGATCCAGACCGGCAATCATCCGGCCGGATTCACAAAGAAGAACATCGACCATTTTACCGAACAGCTCAAGGGCCTCGGTTTTTCCTATGACTGGTCCAAGGTCGTCTCAACGAGCGATCCTCAATATTACAAGTGGACGCAATGGATCTTCAAGCAGCTCTTCTTAGACGGCTATGCGAGATGTGTTGAGATGCCGGTCAACTGGTGCGAAGAACTCGGCTGCGTACTGGCAAACGATGAAGTCATCGACGGCAAGTCGGAAAGAGGCGGTTATCCGGTCGTCCGCAAGAACATGAAACAGTGGATCATCGACATCCCGGCTTATGCAGAGAGACTTCTGGATAATCTTGAGACGATCGACTGGCCGGAATCGACCAAGGAGATCCAGAGAAACTGGATCGGCAAATCGATCGGTGCCGAAGTGGTCTTCAGGATCGACGGCCACGACGAAGAATTCACGGTCTTCACGACCCGCTGCGATACGCTGTTTGGTGCGACATACTGCGTCTTTTCGCCTGAACATCCGCTGGTCGACAAGATCACGACTGAAGACAGGAGGACGGAAGTTGAAGCCTACAAGGCGGAGTGCGCCTCCAAGTCCGAAATGGAGAGGACCGAGCTCAACAAGGAGAAGACCGGTGTCTTTACCGGCGCCTATGCAATCAATCCGGTCAACGGAAAGAAGATCCCGATCTGGATCTCCGACTACGTACTGATGACCTATGGCACCGGCGCTATCATGGCAGTCCCTGCCCACGATGAGAGAGACTACGAATTCGCGAAAAAGTTCAACATTGAGATCATTCCGGTCCTGGAAGGCGGAGACATCTCTAAGGAAGCCTGGACGCAGGACGGCATCCACATCAACTCCGGTTTCATGGATGGCCTGAATAAGGAAGATGCGATCAACGC
>JAEEGL016317420.1_pt1 | contig 12163 bp, 10 predicted proteins | sample 9134231 | NCBI WGS metagenome assembly JAEEGL01 (sample SAMN16246548, study PRJNA631951) | gut metagenome | biome: gut microbiome; feature: rumen; material: fiber-attached | host: Bos | place: Iran: Karaj | collected 2018-10
ACGGCACCATCTCGCTGATCGAGCCGGGTACTCCGGTCGTCGCCATTTCGAGCGAAGCCGGCATCCGCGAGAAGATGGTCGGCAATATGAAAGAGGTCGTCGCCCGCGGCGCCAAACTGTTCGTCTTCGCCGCCGGGAAAGAGGGCGTCACCGAGCTCCGCGAAATGGCGAAGGTCGCCTTCGTCTGCCCCGACTGCCCCGAGACCGTCGCGCCCATCGCTTTGGCGACCGGGATGCAGCTGCTCGCGTATCAGGTCTCACTTGCCCGCGGATGCGACGTGGATCAGCCGCGAAACCTGGCAAAATCAGTTACGGTAGAATGACGAGCACATACAGGAACCCCCAACGCTCGTAAACTCACGTCGGGGAACCCCTGTAACGCAGACCGAAAAACGAACGGATGATACAACAACCGCCTGCGGTTTCGCAGGCGGTTGTTTTTTTCGTATTCGTTTTCATAGCGGGCGCGGGGCTTAAACGGTGATGTTAAACTCTCTTGCCCCTTCCGGCGCTTCGCGCCACCTCCCCCGTAGGTGAGGCCACGGATCAATTTCAACGCCTCCGCCGTCGGGGGAGGTGGCGCGGCTTGCCGCGACGGAAGGGGCGCTCCGAAACGGCCTCGGGAGTTTTCGGATTCCTTTCTCGCGCGTTACCGTCCGTTCGGATCCTGATACTTCGCGGCGAAGCGGAGCACGACGTCCCGCATTTCTTCGTCCGGATACCGCATGGCTTCCTTGCGGATCGCGTCGGGGATCCCGAAGAACGCCTCCGCCATCGCGGCGGTGATATCGGTGAGCGTATCGGAATCGCCCCCGAGCGAAACCGCGTTTCTGACGGCGTCCTCGAAATCGGTCGCTTCGTAGAACGCCATGACGGCGGGCGGGACCGTTCCCTGACACGTTCCGTCGTATTCGTAGCCCGGGCGGATCTCGTCGACGCTTTTTAAAAACGCCTCGGGATAATAGCGCGTTTCGACGTAGTTTCGGATCTCTTCCCTGCTTTTATGATTGCGCGCCATCCAGATCACCGCCGCGACGGCTTGCGCACCCTTGATCCCCTCCGGGTGATCGTGCGTGACCTCCGCCGTAAGGCGGGCGATCCGTTCGGTTTCCTCGAGGGAATCCGCGACCCATCCGGCGGGAGCGACCCTCATCGCAGAGCCGTTCCCGCAACTGTTGTACGGTTCGGTCAGTCCGTTTTTCAGCCAATCGTAAAACTTGGGTCCGAACCCGGCGTTCATCCGTTTTTTTCCGTGGTAGTGCATCTTTTCGACCAGCCGTTTTTTGAAGGTTTGGTCGTCCTCGTTCGCGCTTCGTTCGAGCAAAGCGTCCGCAACGGCGACCGTCATCACCGAATCGTCGGTAAATTCGCAGGGAACGTCGGTGATCCCGTCGCCCCCGAACAGCGCGAACTCTTTGCTTTTGTGATCGTCGAATTCGAACCGGGAACCGACGATATCGCCGATGATCGCACCGAACATTTTTCTTCCGCCTTTTCTCTTTATTCGCCGGGGTGGGGTCAAATGGTCACTTTTTCGTAAACTCCCCGTCCGAACAGCGGATCACGTAGTCGCCGGTCTTTACGTCCCAATCATCACCCTTGTTCACGTTTTTCCACTGCTCACGCGTTCCTTGATAGATGATAGACTTCAACCCGGTACAGCCCACGAACGCTCTATCCCCGATCCGGGTCACGCTATCGGGAATGGTCACAGACGTCAACCCGCTACATTCCTCGAACGCATCATCCTCGATGGAGGTCACGCCGGCGGGGATGGTCATAGACGTCAACCCGCTGCAGCCGGCGAACGCAAAAGCACCGATAGAGGTCACGCTGCCATCGGAGGGAATGACGGACGTCTTGCATCCCAAAACAAGCGTTTTGGTCTCCTTTTCTATCAAACAGTTGTTTTCGCTGCGATAGGTAGGGTTCCCTGCGTCGACTTCAATAGACGTTAACCCGCTGCAGTAATCGAACGGACACCACTCGATAGAGGTTACGCTTTCGGGGATGGAAATCGACGTCAACCCGCTACAGCCCCTGAACGCCAAATCGTAGATCTCGATCACGCTGTCCGGGATGGTAACAGACGTCAACCCGCTACAGCCCTCAAACGCAGATTCTCCGATCGAGGTCACGCCGTTCGGGATCACGACGTCGCCCCCATCACCGAAATACTCGACCAATACGCCGTCTTCAATTTCGAGGTCCTCACAGTCCTCAACTTCATAGTCTCCGTCCGAACAATGGACAACGTAGTCGCCTGTATCTTCGTCCCATTCATCGCCCTTGTCCACGCTTTCCCACTGCTCACGCGTTCCTTGAAAGTGGATAGACGTCAACCCGCTACAGCCCCAGAACGCACCATACCCGATCTCGGTTACGCTATCGGGGATGGAAATCGACGTCAACCCGCTACATTCCTCGAACGCAGAATGCCCGATAGAGGTCACGCCGGCGGGGATGGTAACGGAGGTCAATCCGCTGCAGCCGGAGAACGCATATTCCCAGATATAGGTCACGCCGGCGGGGATGGTCACAGACGTCAACCCGCTGCAGCCGGAGAACGCACCCTCCCCGATATAGGTCACGCCGGCGGAGATGGTAACGGACGTCAGCCCGCTACAGCCGGAGAACGCATATTCCCCGATCTCGGTTACGCTATCGGGGATGGTCACAGACGTCAACCCGCTACAGTCCTCGAACGCAGAATTCTCGATAGAGGTCACGCCGGCGGGAATGACCACGCTGCTTGAGTTGCCCAAATACTCTGTCAGTACGCCGTTTTCAATCTCAAACTCTTGTTCAGCCATTTCGTTTTCCCTCTCGTTTTTTGTTTGATTTGCCGGGGCGGGATTCTTTTCTATATTATACCTTATTTACAAAAGAATGTCAATTCAATCGTAATGGCTCGCATAGTAGCAGTAGCGACCGATGCTCGCTTCCTCCGAGTACCAGTATTTTTCGTAAAGATGGACGAATCGCGCGGTCATACGCACGTCGGGGAAAACGAAATGCCCTCTGGAAACGACCGTACTGCTGCCGACGTCGCAAGGGTAATAGATCTCGCCTTTTTCCCCCTTGTCGATCGCGATCCCCATCTCGTCGCAGCCGACCATTTTCACCCGTTTACCGGTGCGAAATTCGATCATCTCCGCACCCCGGAAATCGTCGACCGTTTTGTATTCTTCGTTGATCGCGGGGTCCGGATCAAGGCGGGCGATGATCTTGAACGCGTCGCTCTTGATCCACGGATTCACCGTTTTCGAGTTGACGACCGCGCAGCAGAAACGGACCATTCGATCCCCGCAATAGGCGTAGGTCGGCACCTTGTCCATAATCCGAACGTAGTTTCCGAGCATCGCGGCGTACGACTTCTTCAGCACGGTACCATCGTCGATCCCCGACAACTCGAAATCGAGTAGAAGAAGGTTGACCATGTCGGAGGTTTTGATATTCTCGCCGTAATTGCGGTTGATCAGCATCTCCATAACGCGGGCGGCGTTGCGGACGTTTTTCTTTCTCGTCTCCTCGTCGAAACGTCCGAACTCGTCCGCTTTGGAGAGGTAGCGGATCGCCGTCCAGCAGCGCGAATAGTAGAACTGCGGTTTTTCCTCGCGCCGGTCGAAAACCGCCTTGGAGTAGTTGATGCACGCGATCGCGTCGCCGGCGTCCGCCTTTTCTTTCAGTTTACGGAGCTCTTCGATCGTCATTTTATCTCCTTCTTTCTCTTTTTCTTCCCCCTCCCGGCGTTGCGCGGGAGGGGGTATAGGTAAACGGGGGAACGATCAAGCACCGCTTTTCGGCAAGGTTTACTTTTTCGCCTTCTTGATCTCTTTTCCCAGGATGCTCTCGACCTCGGCGTAGAACGCGTCCATCACTTTGGAGAGTTTATCCCGAATCGCCGCCGGATCGTAGCCCGCCGCGCTCTGAAAGTCCTTGATCTTTTGGATCCTTCTCTGCTTCTCCTCGTCGCTCACGTTCGGCAGACTGTTGACGTACTCTTCCGCGCTCATCCCGCGCTTCTTCTGATTCGCCGATTTATCGGCGTATACCAGATTGCCGAAAACGTTGATCCCGCAGCACTCCCGATTCTGAGGAACGATATGGTCGACCGAAACGTTCTTTCTGTCCCCGAGGATCTCGGCTTTCAGATCGCGCCCCGTATACGGGCAGCGCCAATCGAAGAACTCCTCCGCCGCGTAAAGTTCCTCGTCCGTGATCGACGACAGATTGCTCAGAACGCATCTGACGGCGCTGTTCGCAACGTCCCCGAAGTGGATCCCTTTGCACGCCTTGGTCTTCAGCTTCAGCGAAGCGGGCTTCTTTGAGATCTTCTTCTCCAGCTGATCCAGCACCTCTCCGACGTTGACCCCGGCGTTCACGCCCTCCGCTCTGAGTCGGGACGCGCCGTCCTTCTTGATCCTTCTCACGAGAATCCCGCCGCAGGGGAGAAGCTGTCTGTAGGTGCTCTCCTTCTCTCTCACGCTCTTTTCGGAATAGCCGGTCTCGAGATCGTAGGAACTGCCGAGAAGATCGTTCGACAGTCTCAGGATGAACCAGCCCTTTCCGATGGTCTGAAGCTGCCTGTCATAGTTCATTTGTATATCCTCCGTTTATTATTATTTTTTTGTTTCCCCCTCGGCGGCGCCGCCGCCGAGGGGAGGTAAATTCACGCCGCGACCGGCACGACGCCGACGGTCTGTTTGATCCGCTGAACGTCGGAATAGAGAAGCAGCCCCTTCTCCTTCAGCTCCTTCGCGAGCGCCTCGAGGAACGCGCGATTCTTCAGGATGATGTCCCTGGCGCGCATCATGTACTGCTCGAGCTGGACCTGGACCGCCGCCTCCTGACGGGCAGTCAGAGACTCGGAGGTCTCGTGAACGAAATCGAGCATCCCGAGCCCCGCCGTTCCGCTCTCGGAAAGACCTTCGTAGGTCAGCCGATACGCATTGTGGAGATCCCGCGAACAGCCGCTCGCAATTCGATCGGAAAAGTTAAGTTCGACGGCGGCTTTCGAGCCGAGGGAGATCAGGATCGAATGGGGGCGCCGCCGAACGGGGAAAGCTCGATGCACGAACCCCCCGATCCCGCCCATCGCGTCCGGCCTGATAGAAGCAAATCCCACCGAGCCGGGCTCGAGAATTTCGGAAATCAGCGCGTGACCCGCTTCATGGTACGCCGTCCTGATCGCCTCATCCTCATCCGTCACCGTGTACTCAACGTCGGTAACGTTATACTGCTTCTGAAGGACGACCTGAACGAGATCCGCCATCTCGATCTGTTCCTTGTTCCGGTACGCCGCACGGACAGCCGCCTCGTTGATGATCGTCTCAAGTTCGGAGCAGGACGAATACTGGATCATCTTGGTCAGGTCCTCGAAATTCACCGAAGGCGAGACCCTTTTCCCCTTCAGGTAGTGGGCGGTGATCATTTCGGCGTCGGCTCCGATCGGCCGTTCGAGGATGATGTGCCGATCGAATCTCCCCGAGCGGATCAGAGACTCGGGAAGTTTGTCGACGTCGTTTGCCGTGGCGAGGACGAACACCTCGCTGTCACTCACTTCGTCGATCCCGCTCTGCACCGCGACGAATTCCGGAGCGTTGCTGTGGATCCTCACGGCTTCGGCGTATTTATCTACGTCATCCAGAAACACGATCGACGGAGCATTTTCGGCGGCATTCCGGAAAGTATCGGCGATCTCGTCGACGAACCCGCTGCCCGAAAACCGCCTGAGCGTGTAGGTGCGCAGCCCGCTGTGCTCGATGAAGGAACGGGCAAGCAGCGTCTTTCCGAGACCGGGCTCTCCCGACAGCAGCACCCCGTGCGGCAGCCGCGCGCCCATCCGCTCGTAGCGCTCCCTGTTCTTCAGCATGTCCACGATCTGCATCAGTTCCTGCTTCACCGACTCGTATCCGATCACGTTTTCAAATCCCATTTGGCATCTCCTTTTCTCTTTCTTCTCAACTCGGTCCTGTCTTTCGCTTTCCGCCCCGCTCTTCGGAGCGTCGGGTTGTAATCGACCGCCCCCGGCGATCCTCTCGGTCCCTCCATGGCACACCCCTTTCTTTTTTTCTCACGCCTATATTATAGCAAAAAAAAATCGTTTTCGTTGTAGTTAGAACAAAAAATTTCTAATTTTTCTACAAAATCTCTCTATTGCACAAGAAAACGGTGCTGATTCGTTCGTTTATTGTGCTATTTGCACGGCAAAAATGTCTGTATTTGCCGTTTTTTCGCATCGTTTGGCGTGTTTTCTCTATACAAACAGTTGTTTCGGCTCTTTTGCGGTCAGACCGAGGGTTTACTTTTTCTAACGTTTGTGGTATATTAGAAACGGAAAACACCCTTGCAAAGGAGGCTGCCGATGTTAGAAGAAAAAGTCGAATTAACGATCCAAATCAACAAGATCGCGCTCATGGTCTTCAGGACCGCATTGTTGTTGAACGGCAAGAATCGCGAAAAAGACGCCGATCAAGTGATCGAGGAATTGATAGACGGTTATTCCGACGCGGTTTTGACAAAACTGGAAAAAGCAAGAGAAGAGCGCCGGAAAGCGCGACAAAGCGACAAAGAGGCGAAGTCAGATCCGGAAGAACCGAAAAGCGATTCTTTCCTTATCTATAAAACCGCGCGCGCGATCGTGATGCCGGAGGGGACGGATGAAGACGTCCGGGCGGATCTTGAAGAACAAAAGCGCAGAGTAGAATGTAAAAGAACCGAGGGAAAAATCAAGCGCTGGGCAGAGAAACGCGACTCCGTCCCCTATTTCATTCTACGATCGTTTCTATGCGTATGCCCGGTTGAAGGTCGGGAGGAAAAGCAGAAGGTCGAGGACGTCTTCGTCGTTGAGTGCCAAAAGGTGCAGAAAGGCGGCACGGACGAAGAACTGCGGCAGCGGTTTGCCCGTAACTTTGCGCAGATGAAGATCGCACGCGATAACAGTCACGGGTTGATCTTCGGCGAATCCGACGGCAAGATCTTCATCCGCGAAGAATTCCGGGAGCTGATCCGGGGGCTGGAGAACAAATTTCTTGCAGAACCGAAGAATACCGAAGAGGGAGAAGCACAATGAAAGACGTTTCGTTTGCGAATCGAAACGGTATCGCGCCCCGTCCCGCTTGATCCCGCAAAAACAAATCCGCGGCGCACCGCCGCGGATTTATAAATGATCCCTCCCTTTTGCCGAACGGTATAAGGGAGGGTGCGTTTTATTTGTTCTTTTCTACGTTACAAAGCCCACAGTATTCTTTCAATTTCTGCGCTGTCCACGCGGGGAGTTCCTGCGTATACGCCTCTCTCGATGGGTTTTGATTTGAGATAATCGATCATAAAGGGATGGATGATTGCGGTCCTCCGATACATATTGATCATCGTATGAAGCGAATTGGGTGCATACGCGTTCAGATCCGTCCCAACGTTGACGCCGTTGTCCTCCGCATATTTCAGGATAAACCATCCCTTGCCCATGTGGTGGAGACTATCCTCGATGATATTGACGAGCTGCCGAGGAATCGTGGAAGCGGTCGCGGGTCCCGCGGGAACACGCCACATCATTTCTTTGTTTTTAATGTCGTAAAAACAATCCGGATCAATCACAAAATGCCGCAATGCAGCGTCCATATCGGTATTTGATTTTGACAAAATCGTATTAACGGTGTTAAAACTGTTGATGAATTGCGCTCCCGCGTAAGGATAAATCGCCGGGTCGTTAGCCCAGTCGCAGTTGTTTACAGGAATGCCATAATAATCGCAATACCAATACTCAAAGTACGCTGCCAGAGATTCCTTAACCACCGTAGAGGTGTAATCGAACCGGCTCTTGATCTCGGTTTCCGAAAAACCAGGCTGGTCGCACAAACGATAGTGATACGCGTGAAACAACTCGTGAGCAAACACTCTTTCTGATGCTTGCAAAAGATTTCCGCCGAAACCGCCCGACAGGATTACATTATAATACAGGATCACGGAGTCACGAGAATGATCGTATTCCCCCGCAATGAAAGGGGACGCATTTTGAACAGCTCCGCTGACAATAATACTGATGATTTTTTGTGCCAAGTTGTAAAGGTCAAGATTTCTTCTTTCGAATTCTCCGCTTATCCCGATCAAAAAGCTCCTAAGTTCATCAAAACTATCAATACGGTTCAGGTCCTGTAATTGCGAAACCGACAGAGGAAATTTTGCCCTGATTCCTTCTTTGTATCCGGGCAGTGTAAAAAGATAATAGGGTGCTTGTTTCATTTCGTCAGACAGGATTAAATTGACCGCCTGAAAATCTATTGACTGCCGAAGAAACAATGATTGTCGAGGCAGATTGTTGACATCGAGAAAATTCAAAACTCTCCTTGCCCAATTGTCAACATGAGCTTGGTCGATCATAATGCCGGAAATCGTGAAAGGTACTTGATACTCCATATAAACCTCCTTGTATTGAACAATCCGTTTATTCCAACCCCGTGCCTTTAAGCAAGGTGCGGCGCTCGGCGGGGGTACCGTTGAAGATCACTTCGACCTTGCCGCAACCCGAGAAAGCGTCGGGGGCGATCCCGTAGCCGGGGGCGTAGAGAAGTTCGCCTCTTTCTGCGAATTCGTCGCCCGCGTTGTCGAGCAAACTGTGCGGCAGGATCGCCTTTTTAAGATCCTTGCAGCCGGCGAATGCTTTCGGTCCGACCACTTTTACCCCCTCTTCCAGAACGACCTCCTCGAGCGGCGTTTCGGCAAACGCGGAAAAGCCGACGGAATAAACCGACCGGGGGACCGTGATTGTTTTGATCTTGACCCCGCAAAACGCGAGATCCGAGATACCGCCTACGCCGTCGGGGATCCGGGTCGTTTGCGCGCCTTTCAGAAGACGTCCGTCGGATTTTCGCACCAGCGCGTTTCCGCGGCTCTCGAAAAACTCGTTTTTCGGATCGACCGTAATTGTTTTGAGATTGCAGCCGAGGAACGCTTCTTCTTCGATCTCAACCACCCCTGTCGGGATAAAAAGATCGGTGATCGGCTGACGGCAGAACGCCCTCTCCCCCACAGTCTTCGTTTCGGCGGGGATGGTCGAAGCGCCGCAGCCGAAGAGCAGTTTACTGTCGAATTTGTCGAGGATCACGTTGCAGCCGCAGGACGAAAAGCGCGGATTCCTTTCGTCGATCTCGACGCTCTTTACGGCGGGGCAATCGGCAAAGAGTCCGTACCCCACGTCGTCTTCGAAATTGAAGGCGTCAAACTCGGCAAACGACGCGGGCAGCCGGATCGTTTCGAGCGCGGAACACTTTGAAAAAGCGTCCTGCCCCAGTTTGACGAACCCCTCCGGAAGGCGGACCTCCGTAAGCGCCGTGCAGCCCTCGAACGCGAACCATTCCATATAGCGCAGACCGGGGTTGAATCTGACCGCGGTGATATCCGTGCGGTTGGCGAACACCTGCCCCGCGATCCCGACGACCTCCGACGGAATGATCACCTCTCCGCCGGGACCGGTGTATTCGGTCAACACCCCATCCCTGATCTTAAAATCCGCGTTTGCCATACTTGCGTTTCCTTCCCTGTTTTTTTCGCCGGGGCGGAATCCTTCTTTCATTATACCTTATCCGCAACAGAATGTCAAATCAGTCGTTATGTACCGGATAAAGTTGACCCCGCTTGATGCGCGCGCCCTCCGTGTGCAAGCACGATTGCAGCGGCTTTAACAAACAATGATCCGTGCGCTTTTGCCGTTCGGCAAAAGCGCACGGATCGCCGGGAAATCGTGATTAGTCAGTCGATCAGCACGTCGACTTTCAAAAGCCCCTCCGTCTTCCATTTCCGCCAAAAAGGTCTGCTTTGAACGTTCGAAATCAGATCGGAATTATCGTCAAACCGTTTCTTCGCGTTCCATTTGGTTGAAACCACTTTTCCTGAATCGTAAGTCAAACTGAAACAAGCTTCCTTCTTTTTTATCAGTTCGGCTTTAAAAACGTCTTTGCTTACTGCAACGTTTGAAATGTAAAAAGCGATGCGCGGCGTGTTTTTCCCGGAACTGCCCCTGCCCGAAGGTCTGTTCGCCTGTACGGGAACGAGCTCTTTTATCCCGATGCCTCCGAGTTGATTGATCATTTTGTTAACAGTATTCTTCTGTGCTTCGCGGACGTCTTGATAGTGCCCGGAAAGGAGCGGTCGGAGCACGTTTCTGATCTTGTTCGGATCATACCCGCAATCTTTCTGAAACTGTTTGATCTTATTCAACCGGTTTTGCTTTTCGGCGGGGTCGAGATTTTGAAAATCTTTGCCGTTCAGAAACTCCTCCACCGTTTTATCGTCTTTTTTTGAGTTTACGTTTTTTGCGACAACAACGAGATTCCCTTTTATGTTGAGACCGCACCACTCTTTGTTCTGCGGGACTATATGATCTGTGTCATATTCGCCGGACGCGATCGCTTGAATCAGATCCTCTCCGGTATACGGACATTTCCAGTCAAAATAGTCTACCGTGTCCCGCAGTTCTTGCTCGGTGATCCCTCCATAACAACGCTTGCTGATTTCTGTCAGAATATTCCGTATCGCAGCATTTGAGACGTCTCCGAAAGCGATCCCTTTTGAAACTTTTGTTAACAAACTCTTGTTCATATCGTTGTCTTCCTTTATTCGGTAAGATTTATCTTTTTCATTATATCACATCTTTTTCCTTTTTGCAATCGGGCGGACGCCGCCGCATAATCGGGTCGCGGGCGAGCCATAATAGAACAAAAAAGGAGCAGCGGGAACCATGATACTTTGCAAAGAGAAAAAGCGGCGGGAGTGCTGTTCGCCTATGACGGTGATCTGGATCGCAATGGCGGTTGGGGCAGGCGCGCTCGGGGCCCTCGCGTACTGCAAGCGAAAAGACCTTCGCCGCGCAATGAAAAAAGCCGGCAAAAAGTGCGCCGACGCGGTCGACGAAGCCGTAGACAAAATGATAGGAGATTAGTAAAACAACTGCCGCACGGTTCCCCGTGCGGCAGTCGCTTTATTCGAAACGGGCGATTCTTCGTCTGCGTTTCGGAGATTGGTTCTTGCTTCTCGAGATCAGCGCGTGTTTTTTCGCCTTCATCAGCAGTTTTCTGCCCTCGTCGTTCCGGGTGTAAACGACCTCGAAATCTCCGACCCGTCCCGCCAGATTGTCTGCGAACAGTTCGACCAGTTCCTTTTTTTGACCGATAACCGAGGGACAGGCGTACGACTGGCTGAAATCCAGACGCCCGCGCCGCTTGAAGATCAGGATATACCGCGGGTTGTCGATCGGAGACAGGATCTCGTTGATCGCCGTGTTGAAGAGATTCTCTTCATACGCCGAGGCGTTCGAAAGATACAGAAACACCGACAGGTCTCCGCCCTCGGTTTTCACGGTCGTCCGGTAACTGATCTTGTTGGTCTGCTGCAGCGTCCGCAGGAGGGCGTTTGCCAAATGCGTCAAATTCTTTTTGGGCGTCGAGTGCAGGATGATTTTCCTTGCGAGTTTCGCCGTCAGATAGGTCAAGCCGAGGAGCAGGATGAGCGACGAAACGAGCAACAAACCGCGCCAATCGGAAACGTTTATCTCTTCACTTTCCGCGGCTCTCAACGTGGAATTCAACAAGGCAAATTCCGCCGCCATGACCCCCGCGTCGACGCTGAGAAGCGCCGATAGAGCGACGTAGTTGGTGAAAACGATCGGTTTGACGACGCTTTCTTTCGGAACGACGATCTCCTCGGTCAGTTTGACGTTGTTCGCGAGCGCCGCCGTCCACTTGCTCTTCGTGTCGTCCCGCCGAGTCGCACGCTCCAACATCTCGCGATTGATCCTCTCCACCCCCTTTCGGTCAAAGGGCGGGTGGATGGCGGTCAGGCGGTCGATCCCGTTCTCGACCTCCCCGGTCGTGTAGTTGGGACCGGTAAAGCAGTCGAAGCGCCTTTCGAGCGTCCGGTAGTCGTCCGAGACGATATAGTCGGGATCGGTGTGGTTCTTCACGAACTGTGCGCGCAGCGCCGAGTCCTCGAAAACGTAGTCGGGTTCCAGCGTGACCAGATGCCAGACGTTCGAAACCTTGTCCGGGTTGTTTTTATCGATCCGAATGGCTCTTCCCCGCATCTGGTTGGAGAGCATGAAACTCCCGACGAAACTGGCGAGGATCAGCGTGTTGATGCAGGGCGAATCCCACCCCTCGCCGAGAAG
>JAEEGL016457956.1_pt1 | contig 12163 bp, 14 predicted proteins | sample 9134231 | NCBI WGS metagenome assembly JAEEGL01 (sample SAMN16246548, study PRJNA631951) | gut metagenome | biome: gut microbiome; feature: rumen; material: fiber-attached | host: Bos | place: Iran: Karaj | collected 2018-10
TGGTTGCGGAGGGAAGATTTGAACTTCCGACCTCCGGGTTATGGGCCCGACGAGCTACCAGACTGCTCTACCCCGCTATATAAGGGCCCATAACACCGGACCCTGAAGATTTAACTTATTTACGATTTTTACGACGAGCGTTTTCGCTTTTAAGTTTTCTTTTTAAACCTTTCTTTAAGAAAGATTCTCTACGGCGGCACTCTTGGATGGTACCAGCCTTGTTGACTTGTCTTTTGAATCTGCGAAGTGCATCATCTAAAGATTCGTTTTCGCGAACAACTGTTTTTGGCATAGTTTCACCTCCATTCGTGTCGAGACACTGCTATATTATATTACTTATATAAAATAAAATGCAACCACAAAAAATATGGTCACATTTTTTCATAAATTTAGATAGTTTTATCTTTTAGATAATCTTTGTACCATTAGAGGTACCAATACGATTAGCGCCAGCTTCCACCATCGCGATTAGATCTTCGTGGGTTCTTACTCCACCACTTGCTTTAACACCCATATCAGGTCCTACTGTTTTTCTCATTAAAGCGACATCGTGAGCGGTCGCCCCACCTGTCGAGAAACCTGTACTTGTTTTAACGAAATCCGCGCCAGCTTCTTTAGATAACTGACATGCTCTCACCTTTTCTTCATCGGTTAATAAGCAGGTTTCGATAATAACTTTAAGAACGCGACTTCCTGCGACTTCTTTAAGTAATTTAATTTCTTCTTTGACGTAGTCATCATGACCGGCTTTTAGCATACCGACATTAATAACCATATCGATTTCATCAGCCCCTTGTTTAATACAGAGTTCTGCTTCTTCTACTTTTGTTTTGGTTAAGTTCATGCCTAAAGGGAAACCAATGACTGTACAAACCTTAACATCAGAACCTTCTAAGCATTTCGCTGCTAATGGCACATAGGCTGGATTGACGCAAACGCTCATGAAATCAAATTCTTTTGCTTCTTCACATAATTTAATGATTTGTTCGGGAGAAGCATCTTGTTTTAATAATGTGTGATCAATTAATTTATTGTATTTCATAATTTTCTCCTAGTTAGATTTTAGCAAAAAGAAAAGGTCATTTCGACCTTAACTTATTTAGCGGATTTCTTGCTAGCTTTTTTAGGTTCAGCTTTCTTAGCTTCTTCCTTAACGAGTTTTCCGTTTAAAACGGTAACTTTGCCATCATAATATCCACACTTTGGACAGACGTGATGTGATTTAATCATCGCACCGCATTTTGGACATGTGATTAATCCAGCGGCTTGGAGTTTGAAATGTGTACGTCTTAATCTTTTACGTGTTTTGCTAATTCTTCTTTGTGGGACTGCCATAAGTATTCCTCCAATTTCTAACGTGCTTAATTATATTAATTAGTGTTTTTTTAGTCAATAAAACTTTTGTCAAGTTCTAAAAAAATCAATTTTATTTCGATATAATCATATCTTTTTGTATATTAATTTTAATTATATCACCTGGTTTATACATAGAATTAGTGATTTTTATATCAATATAGTTACTCGTGTGACCATATGATACATGGTTTTCTTTATCATTTTTCTCAATTAATACATCTAATTCTTCACCGATGAATTGGTTTGTATACTTATCCCAAAGTTCTTTAGATAAATTCAATAAAACATTTACTCTTTCTTTTTTAATTCTCGGATCTATCTGATTTTTCATCAAATAAGCACCCGTTCCTTCTCTTGCGGAAAAAGGGAATACGTGAAGCATATTAAAATCGCATTTTTTGATTGTTTCAATTGTCTCATGAAATTCTTCTTCTGTTTCACCAGGGAATCCTACGATTACATCAGTGCTCAAAGCTATGGAAGGTAAAGCATGTCTAATTTTCGTTAATTTTTCAATAAAAGATTGAGAATTATATTTTCTATTCATTCTCGCTAAAACGGTATCACTCCCACTTTGTAAAGGAATGTGTAGATGTTTTGCTAAAACAGGGTTATTCGCAACCATTTCGATTAAATCATCGTCAATTTCGCTTTCCTCGATAGAAGATATTCTTAAACTATGCAAATTATGTAGGTTACTAATATCCTTGACCAATTGTGAAAAACTACAGTTATTCAAATCTTTCCCATATCCACCGACATGAATACCCGTGAGAATAATTTCTTTATATCCTTGCTCGATTAAATATTTCGCTTCTTCAATAATCTTATCCTTTACCCTACTTCTACTTCTTCCTCTCCTGTAGGGAATTAAGCAGTATGTGCAGAAATTATCACAACCATCTTGAATCTTTAAATACGCTCTGACATTTTCGGTATAAGATGTCACACCCATCTCTTCATAATCAAAAGTTCTCGGATTAGAGCCAACTTCAATGATTGGGGTTTTTTCTTTCAAATATTTATCAATCAAATCAGGGATTTCATCTCGATGTGAAGTTCCAATTAAAATATGTGGTTTGATTTCTTTTTCGATATATTCTTTATTGCCCTGAGAATAACAGCCCATGACAACGCATATCGCCTTCGGATAGAGATTCATCATTTTTCTAATATGCTGTCTACTCTTTTGATCTGCGGTTGCAGTCACTGAACAAGTATTAATAATGACTACATCAGGTGTTTCTTTCTCACATTCAATAAAACCTCTACTTTTCAAAGAAGAGGCTAATGCGGAACATTCATAGGAATTGACCTTACAACCTAAGGAGATAATCTTATATTTCATATTATTTTCTTTCGGTGAGGATTTTAAACATTTGCATAGAGATAAATTTATTATCTCTTAAAGCGATGAGCATTCTTAATTTGTCATTCGCATAATAAGCTTCTGCGACAGGAACTAATCTCTCAATCATATGCGTAGTGACCGGTTTTTTAATATATTTATCGAATAGAACTAATTTGGTATCTAATCTTCCTTGATCGTTGACGAAATACAAAGTATTGGTATCGTAATGGAAGAAAGATGTCGTTCTTCCATTTGTGGAAATCTTAATCAAAGAAGTGAAATAGGAATTATATAATTCCGCCCCATAAGTATCGAAAGGATCGACGGTTGCATTTTCAAAATTAGTCATTAAATCGCTATAAGGAAGGGATAATAATCTCTCCGGTTCATTGACATAAATTTCATTTAAGGCACTCGAAAAGAACGGCATATAAATCTTGATATCATTCTCTTCGTAATATGGCTTATCAATAGTTCTTTCTTTAAGCGCTTCCACGAATTGAGCGTGTTCAAAACGACCGTGATTATTAATATTGATGATTTCTTCTTCGAAGGTTTTTTTGTTTTCTAAACCTTGTAAAAGGATATTCGCTCTGATGATATCAAATTCATTTTCTTCACTATCATAGAGATGGGCAAATCTTTTGAAAGCGCCTAAAAGATGTCTTCTCTCGATAAAGTAACGGAATTCTTCACCACTAGAGAAAGGGCGACGATATTTTTGTTTCTTTTCTAATAATTCGAATAAATTCATATTATCTCTCTAATAAACATCCTAGCACGCTTAAAGCGTATACTGCCGCGGTTTCGGTTCTCAATATTCTCTTTCCTAATGATACTAACTCAAAATGATATTTGCTAGTTAATAAATTAACTTCCTCGTTAGAGAATCCACCTTCCGGGCCAATCATAATTGAATAAGATGTTTTATCATTTACTTGTTCTAAAAAGGAAGAGGTTTGACCAGCTTCTTTCTCATAGGCTAATAAGTTATGATTCGCTAATAAATCGGATGGGATGTTTTTAATATCTACGACACCAACGATTTCTGGAATAACTAAACGATGGCTTTGCTCACTGGCCTCTTTGCTTATTTTGTTAAACCGCTCTAATTTGCGACGAAAATCCTCACCGCTAAACTTAGTCACGCATCTTTCGGTTTTAACGAGCACAATGCGTGAAACGCCTAATTCTGTCGCTTTCTGAATGACAAATTCAATCTTGTCTCCTTTTGCTAATGCAAAAAATAGAGTGACAGGACAAGGAAGTTCACTATCTAAAGGGATTTCATAATTAATCTCGATATTTAAAGGATTGAGCGATTTAATAATTCCGGAATAGAGTTTTCCTTCTATGACCGCTTCAATCTCATCATCATTGCGTGCGCGCATTACATGTAAAAGATGATGGACATCGCCATCACCTAATATAATTTGATTCTTGTTTCTCGTTGCAAAATATCTTTGCATTAATGGATGAATTCTCCATTTCCATCTTTTATGTCTTTCTTCACTAAGAAGTAGACACCGACACCGATGCTGATTAGATAAACCACCGCAAATGGGGCGACATAAGATAACCAGTTATCAAAGCCAATCATCACTCCGAATAAGGCGATAAGACCACCGATAACCGCTAAGTTACAAAGTAACCAGATTAATCCGAGTTTTTTGAATCTCAAATAGAAGAATCCGGCTCCTGTCCAACCGAGGAAGAGGAACCATAAGAAAGTATCTAAACGGAAATGTCCTTTATAAATCTTTCCAATATTCTTATCTTTAACGTTGAGTTCGGTAGTTATTTCTACAGTGTCACTCACCGCGCCATCTAAAGGTTTTTTTTCGCCACAAACCGGGCATATTTCTTTATCAAATTTTGTTATTCTTGATCCACAATTCTTACAATACGGCATAAATTAAATTCCTGTGATTAATAATATATCACAGTCTCCTCTTCTATATTAATGAAAAATGCAAAAGCATTCAATTTTCTTTTTCTAAAAGATATTTATGAAAATATCCTCCTTCATTTATAATGAGTTTATGGAATCAATTATCACTTTGTTAACTCCTAAGAAAGTTACTTTTTATCTCAATATTAATTCCACGATTAGACAAGCTTTAGAGAAATTTGACGCTCATAGATTTACCGTTGTTCCCCTCATCGATGACGAAGGAAAATATTGTGGCACATTATCAGAGGGTGATTTATTAAGATACATCAAACATTCCGCGAGTTTTAATTTGAAGAAATCGGAAAATGTTTCCATCAGTGATATCGAACACTATCGCCCCTATCAATCTCTCAAAATTGATGCTTCCATGCTCGATGTCTTCGCTTTATCGCAAGAACAAAACTTCATCCCCGTCACTGATGACAACAATATCTTCATCGGTATCATCAAAAGAAAAGAAGTCATCAAGAAATTGTTTGACGACTTCTCTAATAAAGACAAATAGATTATTTATTTTATAAATACACGACCATCCTTGATGACTTTATCAGGGATTTTATTTTCGCTATTTGGATAGCCGACAATAACATGGCCAATACCGATATAATCATCGAGATTTAAACCGGTGAAAGATAATAATTTCTTGCCCTCATCACTTTGAATTTCTTCATCAGCGCGGTGAATCCAACAAGAGGCTAATCCTTGATTTGTCGCTTCTAAAAGCATATTTTCGATAGTTGCCGCTCCATCATGCATGGATAATCCGTTCTTATTGGCAATAACTAAAAGGACAACTGGTGCGCCGTAGAAGGGATCGAAACTAGCATCCCAACGAGAAAAACTAACATTAAGTTTTCTTAATTCTTCTCTAACTTGTTTATCTTTAATAGCGATAATTACTGGTGTTTGTCTACCCATACCGGAAGGGGCTAATAAACCGGCATTAATTATTTCTTTTATTTTAGAATCTTCCACTTCTTTGCTAGAAAAATTCCTGCAAGATCTTCTATTTTTAATGACTTCTAACATAAAAAGTACCTCTAAAAGTATTATACATAAAAATAAAAAAACCTTGTATGAGCAAGGATTTGAATTAGTTATTTTTGGCGGAGATTTAGAGATTCGAACTCTAGCGGGACTTGCATCCCCTATCGGTTTTCAAGACCGACCCCTTCAACCGCTTGGGTAAATCTCCGTGTGGTGGACCAGGAGGATCACGATACCCCAACCATTCGGTTATGGGCCGAAGGCTCTTCCTTTGAGCTACTGGTCCAATTAGGTAGCAAACCTCTAAATAGATTTGCAATATATGAGAAATACGCACAATAGGTATTTCTTTTAAAATAAAAGGCCTAAACCTTTTACAAACAATTTGGTAGCTGAGGACGGATTTGAACCGCCGACCTTAGAGGTATGAACTCTCTGCTCTAGCCAACTGAGCTACTCAGCCATCTTATCTGGTGGATCTAAAGAGACTCGAACTCTCGACCCCCTGAATGCAAATCAGGTGCTCTCCCAACTGAGCTATAGACCCATTTTGCCGGCTCAATAAAGTCGGCAATAAATAAAATACACATTTTTTAGATAAATTACAATCATTATTATGATTAAATGCGTAGAAAAGTACACGCACGCAAAAAAGATATAGCAAAATGTGTATTTATTATTAGCGAAGTAGGAGAGCAACTGATTTCTTTTTTATATCATTCTATATGCATTTTCCGCATTTATATTAATTGTGCCCAGATAGACTAGATACATCTTTTTTCGTTCACTGAAGGTCGCAGTAAAAAAGCATCCAATATGGATGCTTATTTTTTCAAATCTGGTCGAGACGACAGGATTTGAACCTGCGACCTTCTGCTCCCAAAGCAGACGCGATACCAAGCTACGCTACGTCTCGAAGTGGCGCGCCTCACAAGAATCGAACTCGTAACCTCCAGATTCGTAGTCTGACACTCTATCCAGTTGAGCTAGAGGCGCATATATACTTACTTGTGAGTCTCTGTTCTTCCGATTAGGGGCTCTCTAGTAAGTGGCTGTATTAATGGAGGTTCCTACCGGATTTGAACCAGTGATCATTGAGTTGCAGTCAATTGCCTTACCAGCTTGGCTAAGGAACCATCATGCAGCGCTATGAATTATAACACTGCATTATATTTTATATCAAGAAGCAAAAATGTTTTTTACTAAGCAGCTTTTACTCTCGCCCACATTTCATCAACTTTTGTGGTTTGAGCGCCGAAATCTTTCATGACGCAGCATTTTCTTAAAGCTTCTTCAGTGGGGTATTGAGCGTCAAATTGACGGCCTCTTTCACTTGTGGGGATTTTGATAGTAGCATCTTCCACTGTATCACCGAAGTAGAAAGATAAATCAACGGTATATGTTTCTTCTTCATCATCGTCTGCGGCGTACCAGTCATTGACTAAATCCCACATCGCTTCGCCTGCTAATGGGGATGTATAACCGACAGCGTCCATACATAAAGCGGCATTTTCTGGATCGCAAATGAAATTCACGAATTCTTCGGATAATTCAACATTCGCGCCTTTGAGCATGCACCAACCATCGAACCAAACATTACTACCTTCTTTTGGCAAGGCATAATTTAAATATTTGCCGCCTTCTTCAGCGTTATCCATGGAATAAACAGAGTCGCCAGACCAGGCTAAATTAGCGTGGTATTTACCAGTGACGATATCATCTTTACCTTCATCAACTTCGAAGCCGTAAACGGTTGATTTCTTTGCTTCAATTAAAGCTGCTTCCACTTTCGCGATGGTAGCATCATCACATCTATTAAAGATGTCGTTTAATTGTTGTGTATAATCAGAGGCCGTTTCATCTAAAGCGGCGATTTGATCTTTAAAGACATGGAAGATAGCAGCGACATAGGTGTCACGCATTGAATCTTTTAAAGAAAAAGCTTTATTTAACTTGCTATCTTTACTCCATAAGCATTCCCAAGAGTGAACTAATTCATCATATTCATCAGAGAAGAAGTCTGGATCATAAGTAAAGCCCATTGTGCCCCAGAAATATGGAACAGCATAGTTAAGGAATGATTCACCACTAGCTAATTTTTCGTTCGCGAATCTATTTCTAATATAGGGAGAACCATAATCTTCCCAGTTCTTTAAGGATGGACCATAAGCATCATCAGCTTCACTATAAGAGAATTTTTCTAACATGCCATCATTAGCCATTTTTTGGATCATATAATCAGATGGACAAATTAAATCAGGACTGATGGATTCTAATTTGATCTGTTGATACATATCCTCATTCGTAGAGAAGGTTTCATAGAAAACTTTGACGGTTTTACCGGTTTTTTCCTTGTAGTATTTTTCAAATCTTTCGACGAGGCTATCGTCTTCTTTGTTGCCCATTTCATCGACACCTTCATAGATGTAGTCTTCCCAGTTATAGACGACTAATTTAACGTCGTATTTTTCTTGGCATGCGGCGAGTCCGGCGAGGGAACCTACCGCTAAGAAAGGGAAGCAGGCGAATGTTAATCTTTTTGCTTTAAACATTTTTTATTTCTCCTTTTTGTTTAAAAATTTAGCATTCCTAATACTCTTGATGTTCATAAGAATCATCACTATTAAAATAACAGCAAATAATAGCGCTGTGAATGCTCTTAATTGAGTGGGTAAGCCACCTTTTGCGGTAGCGGAGTCCACATAAGTGGAAAGGGTATCAAATCCACCTGTGGTCGGTTTAGTAAACGCGGTGATAACAAAGTCATCAAGGGATAAAGTAATTGAGAGTAAGAAGCCGGAAAGAATACCAGGAACGATATCAGGAACGATAACTTTCCATAAGGCTTGTGTTTGTGTAGCGCCTAAGTCTAATGCGGCTTCATATAAAGAAGGATCCATCTGTTCTAATTTCGGCTTAACAGACATTACCACATAAGGAATAGATAAGACGATATGTCCCACTACTAAGGTGAAGAAACTTCTAGATAAACCTAACGCTTTAGAAGTAATAACGAATAAAACACATAATGAAACAGCGGTAACGATTTCGGCATTAACGACGGGGATTTGGTTAACAAATTCTAAAGAATTTCTCATCCATTTCTTTCTGGTGTAATACATACCGATAGCGCCTAAAGTTCCTAAGATGGTAGAGATTAAGCCAGCGGTTATCGCCACTAAAGCGGTATTTCTCGCCGCATCCCAAATCTTCTTCGCATTAAGGTTGGTGGAATATTTAAATAAGGTTGTGTAGTTTTGGAAAGAGAATCCGGACCACATACCGGTTGTTTGATTTGTGGTAAAGGAATAAATCGTGATGTAGATAAGAGGTGCATACATCATGATTAAAACGATGTAGACAAGGGCCATGATGACAATCTTGCCGACTTTACCTCTAATTCTCTTGCGACGGAGGGCTTCATTAACTTGTTCTTCGCTTAAAACGGCGGTTCTCATATTAATAAATACCTCCTTTCTTCGCGGAATCTTTATTATCGATAGTCTTCTCCACTACTAAGGTCAAACCGATGATGAGGAGCATGACTAAAGATAAGACTGAACCGATGTGATTAGATATCTCAGCGGTGGATGTCAAGAATTGATGTTCGATCAAATTACCGACGATTTGCATGCTTCTTTCGCTCATCTTGTTTGCGATAACATATGAAGACATGGTCGGCATAAAGGTCATTGTCGCGGCAGAAATGATGCCGGGAACAGTCATAGGAATAATGACTTTCACAAAGACAAAGAACGGATTAGCGCCTAAGTCAGAAGCGGCTTCAATTTGATTCTTATCCATCTTTAACATTTGGTTATATAAAGGTAAGATGGCGAATGGCAAATAGTCATAAACCATACCTAAGACAATCGCCACAAAGGGATGGGAAGATGTTAAATCCGAACCTAAAATAGCTTGGCTCATACCATTTACAATGGCTTTTAAACCGATGGTTCTAATGACGAAGTTGACCCACATTGGAAGTAGGAAAATATAGACTAAAACTTTGTTTTTATTGTATTTCTTATTGGATAAGACATAGGCGATTGGATAAGCGATTAAAATGCAGAATATCGTCGTTAAAATGGCAATTGCAAAAGTGACACCGATGACTTTCCAGTTCTGTTCGTTTTGGAAAACAGTGGCCCAGTTGTTAAAGGTAAAACGACCTTTTTCATCAGTAAAGGCATAGTAGAAAATTAATAGCAATGGAAGGACGACAAAGAGGGCCATGAAAAGGCCGTATGGCATGCATAAGCTGCCACGGAAATTAAATCTAAATCTCTTCCTTTGTTTTAAAGTCGCAACCTGTTCCATTTTATTTCTTGTTTCCTTTACGGGTTAGATTGATTTTGGAGTTATCGATAATGACGGAAACTCTATCATTTTCATTCCATAAATCAGGTGTATTTAAGATGAAATCCTCTTCATCATCAGTTCTCACCATAACTTCATAGTGATCGCCTAAATAAATTAAGGAAATAATATTGCCGTGGATATCGGAAGCATCACTATCATCGCTGATAGTAATCGCATCGAAAGGAACTTCGACATTAACTTCCATATCGTAAGCATTAATTTCTTTATTGTTTTCATCCACTAAAGTACCATCTTCGTTGATTTTGCTACCAGGGAATAAACTGACAATATCAATTGGGAATTCCGCACCGGCGAATTCAACACCATATTCTTTGGTGATATAACCATCGTAGAAATTGCTGACGAATGGTTTTTTCATGATTTGAATGTTAACTGGTTCGACATTTAAACCGACAGTTAATCCTTCTTCTAATTCGGCAGTGGATTGGACCACCACTTCTGCTTTGCCGACATTGATGATGTATTCGTAATGCATACCTTTAAAAATCTTAGAGCCAATCACACCATCAACAACACCTTTGCCCGCTTTGGTTAAGATGATATCTTCTGGTCTCACGACAACGTCGACTTTTTCATTGACAGGGAACTTACCGAAATCGACAGGGTCAGCATCCCAATATTTATTTAAGAATCTCACTTTATTATCTTTAGCCATCGTACCAGTATAAATATTAGATTCACCGATAAAGTCTGCGACAAAAGCGTTATTTGGTTCATCGTAGATTTCTTTTGGTTTACCGATTTGTTGAATTTCACCATCGTTCATAACAACGATTGTATCGGACATCGTTAAAGCTTCTTCTTGGTCATGGGTGACATAGATGAAGGTGATGCCAATTTTCTTATGCATCTCTTTGAGTTCGAGTTGCATTTCTTTTCTCATCTTTAAATCGAGCGCGCCTAAAGGTTCATCTAATAAAAGAATCTCTGGTTCATTAACAATTGCTCTAGCGATAGCGATTCTCTGTTGTTGACCACCAGATAAAGTGGATATATCACGTTTTTCAAATCCTTCTAAGTCCACGACTTTTAAGGCGTTTTTCACTTTTTCTTTAATTTCCGCTTTGGTGTAATGACGGAATTTAGTCATTGGTAAACTCGGATTTTTCTTGAGGTTTTCAATCTCTAAGTTCCAAGCAGCAATCTTTTCATCGATTTCGCTTCTCTGATCGGCGCAAGAAGTATTTGCGAGTTCTTCTTTAGCGTATTTAATTTGGTTCTCTAATTCAGCGATTTGGACTTTGTCCACAGTCATCACTTCATAAGGGATTTTCTTCAGTTTTAAACCGAAAGCGATGTTGTTAAAAATATTTAAATGAGCGAACAATGCATATCTTTGGAAAACGGTGTTAATCGGTCTTTTATAAGGAGGTAATAAAGAAATGTCTTGACCGTTTAATAAAATGGTGCCGCTTGTGGGTAATTCAAAACCAGCGATCATTCTTAAGGTTGTGGTTTTACCACATCCAGAAGGACCTAAAAAGGTTACGAATTCACCTTTCTTAATTTTTAAATTGAAATTCTCGACGGCATAGACATCGCTGTCAGGGAATTTTTTACAGACATCGTTAAGTTCAATAATGTATTGATTATCTTCCATATCTGTTTCCTCCTTTTAAATAAAAAGATACAAATTGTTCGTTTGTACCTTATGAATCTAATTTGAGTGGAAACAAGTTTGGATACAATCCAGTTCAGTTCGTTTTTGGGAGTCTATATAGTAAATTAATACTTTTACTACTCTTATTATACATTCACAAGGTACGACGGAGACTTTCACTCCAAGCATAAGCTTATAAATTAATAACAAGATATCACTATCTCTAATCCGGCATTTGACCTAGCTGTCCGAGGCTGTTGTCCTTCTATAATAGATTGGGTCAATTTCAATGCATCTCACATTGATAGAATTAGGTGTGACGTAGCCCCACAATTTACGACTACAATTTTCACGTGATAAATATTATATTTAAAAAGAATAAAAAACAACAATATTTTTTTGAAATGTTATTAATAAGCAAAATATGTTGATTGCATCAGTGTTTGTATGAATAAAATTATTTAATTATTCGCTATTTGCAAAACAATAGAAATCGGTTTATATTATTCTAAACAAAATTATGAAAAAGACA
>JAEEGL017061980.1_pt1 | contig 12163 bp, 8 predicted proteins | sample 9134231 | NCBI WGS metagenome assembly JAEEGL01 (sample SAMN16246548, study PRJNA631951) | gut metagenome | biome: gut microbiome; feature: rumen; material: fiber-attached | host: Bos | place: Iran: Karaj | collected 2018-10
GATGAAATCTTAATAAATGGAAGAAAAATGATTTCAGCAAGAAAAGCGGCAAAAACACTAATATCTCGTGCGATTAGATATGATGATAATGGGGAATACATAGATTTAATAAGAAATTATTACTTTGATTCTGTAAAAGATTTATTGGTTCGTGATATATTAGGAAGAGTTTACGATTTTACTGATGAGCAAAAAGACTTATTAGTTACATATAGAGGTTCAGGATTTATTCCGTTTAACGCATTTACAAGAGGTCAATTTACAACATTAGAAGGAAGTCATGATGATTTATATAGTGAGTTTAAAATCGATGAAATTGCTGAGTCTTTATTAAAAATTGAAGCAATAGCAAGAGCACTTCCTGAAAGAGATTATAATATTCTTATCTCTAGAATTGGAAGTGGAAAGACTAAAAAAGACGAAATAGGAACAAGAAATGACTATGATTCTTTGGTTTCATTTGCAGTAAATCAAGGCACTAACCAAGGTTCATTTGAATCTGGAGATGTAAGATATACAAGAATTCTAAAGAAAGACGAACCAGTAATTCCAATGGAAATATTCACAAGAGATGCATTTCCAAGAAATCCAACAGAATGTGAAATATTAACTATGCCATTTTCATATTCGGTTGGAAAGCTAATAAGAGGTCTTGGCGCAAGTAGAATAATTGAAATGCAAGATTGTAGAGAAATTGATTTTTCTCTTCTTATAGAAAGAAGAATAGAAGAGCTAAGACAAAGAGAAGAAAAAAGAATAGCAGCTTTTGAAAAATCAAAAGATGCTATAAAAAGTTTTGGATCTAAAGAAGAAAAAGAAGAGTTTAAGAAAAGAGGGTTAGTAGAAGAGCCAAAAACACCTCAACAATCTGAAAAGTCTTTAAGAGAAGTTCTTCTTTCAAAAACATTTGAGTCAAGATCATTTTTTGATGAAGATGCAAGAATAACGAAGGTTGAAAGAGATGCGTCATCAGGACTTTCAGCAAGAAAGTATGCTTTCTTAAAGAAGATGTGCACTGAAAAAATGAAAAATCCAGATTATAAAAGACAAATGATTGAAGCAATTAATCTTGTTCAAAGAGTTGGCCCAGAAAGAAGAAATGTATCTAAGGAAGAAATAATAAGAAAATATGGAATTTCCAAGAATCAAGAGTATCTAGCTAGAATAGTTGCATTAGCATTATCAGATTCTAGAAATGATATGCCAAGTACAGATGATTTCGGAGGAAAAGCTGCTCATGCTGTTGTTCCAGAAATTTCGGATTTTTTAAAGCTTTATAATATTTCAGAAGGAATAAATGAAGGTGAGATTAGAGAAGAAGATTTTGAAACTGATTTTGGAAAGTCTATGATTGTAACTGCTTTAAGAATGGATACAAGTTTTTCTGATATGGTGAATGTTTTAGTGACAGATGTCGAAAGAGCAAAAGAATTGATTAAAGAGTGTGATAATGCAAAAAAAATTGTAGATAGGGCTAAGAAAACTCCATATGTAGAAACTTTAAAATCAAGAAAACTAACATACTACGATGAAGAAATAGCAAAAGAAAGGGTTTTAAATAAAGAACCTGAAAGAGAGAAAAGAACAATTTCAAAAGCTCAAATTATAGTAATGTCTAAAAAAAGAAGCTCAGAAAGAATAGTAAATGCCATTGAGCAAGCAAAAAAACTAATTAAATCTAAATTTAGTAAGGATAGATTTAGGGGATAGAAGATGAATAGTAATACCAATAATTACAAGAAGGTATTTTCAGAAGTGTATGAAATATTCAAATACATGCCTTATGATGTAGTTGAAAAAGTACCAGAATCACTTTTGAAAGAAATTGAAAATTGCAGAGATAAAGATTACATTTTCGAATACAATGAATCAAAATCATTAGAAGAGCAAAACATATTTGAAGAGACAAAAGATTTTATCTCAGGTGTTTATATTAATTATTGTGCAGATAGTGACGAGAAAAAAGAACTTCTAAATGAATGCTTAATTAATAAAAAACAAGCAAAAAAAGATACCTCAGTATTTAAGTTCATAAGAAGAGACAAAGCTGTTTTTAATAGTTTTAACATTGATGTAGATGAAATTAAGGAAGAAGTATTAGAAGAATACAACAAAAGTCTTCCGAAAGAGACAAAACAGTCATTTGTTGAATTTGTTATAGAAAGAATTAAGGAAATTATTCATTTATAAAAATAAAAGCGATTTAGCTATAGCTAAATCGCTTATTTTTATCTATCAAAATATTCTTCAAAATCATTTAATACAGAACTTGCAGTATTATATATTTTGTTAGGATTTCCTTTTTGCTTTAAATATATATAAGAAGCAGGAAGTGATTTTGTTAGTACAGCTTCATCAAATGCTTTTGATAAATCTTCAATGTAATCTCTTTTTACTAATTTTTTTAACCATTCTTCAGGAATGTCTTCTATACCATAATATAGTCCTGCAATTCCACCAGCAATTGCTCCTACAGTATCAGTATCTTTACCAAGATTAATTGCTTCTAAGATTGTATCTTTATAGTTTTTATTTCTCATAAATGACCACATTGCTGCTTCAAATGATTCTAATGTTCTACCACTTGAATCTATTTCATCTTCTGGATATGTTTCAATCTTATCACCGATAACTCTAACATATTCACCAACGACATCTTCTGGAACGTATTTAGTATAATCAATTGATTGAATATAGCTATAGGCTTCTTCTTTAGTTTTTCCTTCTAAAAGTGCTCGTGCAAACTCAACATATATAAAAGATCCTAAGATGCAAGTATCTAATCTATGGGTGATAGAAGCAACTTTTTTTGTTATATCAAAAGTTTCATCTGTTGATAGGTTGTTGTTATATGCGTAGTAAGCAACGGGAAGAATTCTCATTAAAGCACCGTTTCCTTGGTTATGTTCTTTTGCACCACCGGCCTCGTAAGGCTTACACTCATTATACATATAGTAATTAATAGCGGTAGATGTAGTGTTTCCTACATCAAAGATTGTGTTTGCGGGAGTAAAAGCACCGAGATGAAGATAGTCAACAAAGTTATCTGCAATTTTTTTATATGTTTCTTCATCAATAATTCCTTTTGAGGCTACAACTCCATCCATTAATGCAAGAGTAAGAGAAGTATCATCTGAAAAGAATCCTTCTGGTTGGCCATATGTTCCAAATCCAGTAACTCCGGTTATTGGATTTTCTTTAAGCTCTTGCCTACTACAAAACTCAACTGGAACTCCCATAGCATCAGCTAAAGCTAGTCCTAAAATACCATCTTTGCAACTTTTAAATTTCATATTTTTTCTCCTTAAAAAAATCTATTTTAATTATACAACAAATTGCCATATAAATCAATAAAATGAGGACTTTCAGTATTATTACAAAAGCATTAAGTTTATATATACTTTTTCTAACAAAACCCTATAATCAGAGCACTTTTGCTATAATATAATTAGTATACTAGGGGTTAAAGAGGCTTTTTTTAAAAAGTAGGAGATAAAATGAATAAAATTAAATCAGATGCAGCATTAGAAAAAATGCTTGCAAGTATAACTAAATACGCTGATAAGAGAGATGATTACGATGAGAATTCTGGAATTAAAATTGCAAAAAAAGTTAAATTTGCAATGCAAGGAGCAAAAACATTAAATTTAGATTCAGAATTAATCGCTGAGATAATTATTGGAGAGGGACTTTCTCATCTTGCATATGGACCACTTGGAGAAGAGTATTTAAAAAGAATTGATTCCAAATTTACTATGGAAAAGTATACTGAAAGAATAATTGGTGGAATTCTATATGGTGAAGATAAGATTCTTACAGATGAGATTATTTCAGGTGCAAATAGATACAAGAAAAGAGATCATAGAGCAGCTTCAGAACAATTTGCTTATATGATGCTTGATGGATTTAGTTATGCAGATGCATTGAGGCAAAAAGATTATAGAGATGTGTGCTTTATAAACTATAAAAATAAAATATTAAAAATGAGTATGGAATCCAAAACTCTTACAGGACCAGAGATACCAGAAATTAAAACTCCAAGACCCAAAAATAGGGCAGTTAATAAAAGAAGAGCACTAGCAAGGATTAATACTGCTCAAGCTTATTATAAAGATAATATTAACCTAATTCCGATTGAAATCAGACGTGCATTTGGAGATTTAGGAGAAGATAAATTATCTGCATATTATGCAGTATCATTACCAGAAAGAGTATTAGAAAAACTTTATAAAGAACAAGAGAAGGAAAGAGAATAATAGAAAGAAATGTCAGAAGATACTTCAAAAGATGATGAGATTTTAGTCTCAAGAGGTGGAACTGAATATGAAAAAGATGGGGTAGTCCATGTTATTGATTATGGTGGATATCCTTTGATTGATATTAATCCTGAATTAGTTACAGAGGAGATATCACTTTTAGCAAAGGTGGCAGACTTAGTAGAAGTTTCAGATGAATACTTATCACTTGAAGGAAAAACACAGGTGGTAAATATAGGTGTTGATAGTCCAGAAACTTTAATCACAACAAGGATTATTCATGATATGCAAGTAGCCCAAAATGCTATGAGAATAGCTATGGTTATGGGTGGAAGTTTAAAAGATATTATGCTTGCAAGAATAGCAGGACTTGGACATGATATTGGCCATGCACCTTTTGGTCATGACGGACAGGCTGCACTATCAAGTGTCATTGGCGAATATTATCCTGGGTCAAGATTTAGTCATGATAGATATGGTGGAGAAATAATAAATGAAATAATAACTCGTGCTATTTCTAAACCATTAGAAGAAGATGTAGAAGGATTTACAAGTCCAGAAGAAATAGAATTAATAGAATCATTAAGAGAAGAAATTAAACTTGCTGTTATTAATCATTCAAGATATTTTTCATATAGGATGAAAGAGGAAACACTTTCACAAAAAAGTGTAAGACTTGCCGATACGCTTTCGTTCATGGTTACAGATCTTTCTGATTTAATGAAAGCAGAAGATGCAAGAACTCCTGGAAGTGGCCAAAAGATTCTTCCAATAGAAAGAGTTTATAGAGAAATAGACCACATGCCATTTCTTAAATTAGAAAACAAAAAGAAATTAAAGGGGCTAGCACAAAAACTTCTAAATGGCGGGGCAGAATTAAGAGAAGTTCATGAGATATTAATACAAGAAGCTTTTGAAGAAGATAGACCATTATTAGATGAGGATGAAAGTGCAACAATAGTTGATGATATTAAATTATTATATGATTTAGAATCTATCTGTCAGAAAATGGAAAAGACCGATAATATTAAAACAAGAATTGAAGCATTTAGAAGAATTGGTGAATATTATAGATATATAAACAAGCTAACAACAGGAAATAAAGTAAGAATTAATAATCGTTTTAAAGTGAAAATGAGAGAACTTCTAGGTTTTCCGAAAGAGAAGGAGGAAAATGCTAAGCACTTAATTGAATCACTTATGATAAGACTAGGCGATATTGATTATTCAGAAAGAGATATATCTGATATTTCTTATTTTTCTACAGAAGAATTAGAAATAATAAAGAAAATAACAAATAATGCGTTAGATAATTCTGATCCATTTAATTTAAGAAAACTAGCAAAAACCGTATGTGATCAAACATTAAGATTCGAAATTGACAATGCGCCAACACTGCTTACATTATTTACAATACAAAATAGAGTTCAATATGGAGAAATCTTATCTACAAAAGATGGAAGAGAAGCTTTAGGAAATAAAACAATTGTAATGCCAGATGGAACTGAAAGAGATGTTGAAGACTTGATAAAAGATAGATTTGGAATAGTCTTTAAAATGGCAAGAGAATTTCAAAGGCATCCACAAGAGTTTAAAGAAAGCTCAAGAGAAGTAGATGACCTAAAGACATACTTTGGAAGCAGAGTACCAAGTTTTTATGGAAAACTATTTGGCACACCTTATCAAGATGATGCTTTAAGTTATGCAGTATTTGCTATTCAACAAATGCAAAATAAAGATTTCTTAGATGATTCTATAGTAGATAAAATAAGATTAAGCTTGGGAATATCTGAAAAACAATTTGAAGATATGAAAGAAGAATTATCTATAGAGATGAAATTTAGAAGAGATTTATCTTTAAGAGAACTTAGTGAATCAGATACAATAGATTATTCATCAATGGTAAAAGGACTTATGAAAAATGTTGCTTTATTTGGTGAAATATCAGAAGAAGAAGCTGAAAATCCAACATTAGATATGGTAATTGAAAGATCTAGAAAGATGGATGAGCTTCGTAAGAATCAAATTGAGACATATGGACAATTCGTACAATCTGGTCTTAAAGATCAATGGCAACAAAGTTATATTAAATCAGAAGCATACTTTAAAAAGCTTGCTGAATTAATTTCAAGAAAAGATTATGAAGCAGCATCAAACTTTATAGCATCAACATATTTAAAGCAAGATAGAGGTGAGGATAAAGGACCGAATGATTCAAGAGAAAATGGTGATGATTAAAAGAGGTAGATTATGAATAATGTAGAATTACAAATAGCTTCAACTGAAGTTTTGGAAGTTCTTCCTAAATTAGTTAAAGAAGACTACGAAAAAATTCCTAAAAAGTTCATAGAATTCTTGAAAGAAAATGAAAACCCAAAATATAAAAAAGAGTTTGATTTTTCAAAACCATTAGAAGAACTTGGCCTTAATAAGAACTCACTTCTAGTTTTAGGAGTAGTATATAGAATGTTTTTAGCATCAGATAAAGAAAAAGAAGAATTCGATAGGATGCTTATTGAAAATGAGATGAAAGAAGAAAAGGAAAAGAAGAGTAAGTTTGCAGCAAATAATCTATTTAGAAAAGATCAAAGTTTTGAAAAGATGATTGATGAAATTAAAGGTATTGAAGAAAACAAACAGGAGATGACAGCTAAAACCTATAATTGGTTTAATAGTTTTTTAGATAAAATCAAAAATTTATTTAGAAAAAGTGGTAAATAATTATGGAAAAAAGGTTAACTTTAGAAGAAATTGAAGAATTGAAAAAAGCAGCTAAAACTTTAGGATTTTCATTTGTTATGGAAGACATGCTATCTAATGAAGAACTAAAAAAACGTTTTGCATCAGTGTATGAATTAGAAATTGATGATCCTAAAAGATTTGAAATAATGGAAGAAGCATGCTTGGATTTAGCTATGCAATTTGAAGATGCAGAGGCTCTTATGGATCTTACTGTAAATATTGTAGATGCAGATCTTCATGAATCTCTTGCAAAAGCAGTTTTAAAAAATCATAAAAAATTAAACTGCATAATAACTCCAGAGATGGCAGCAGATATTGCATTTAGTGTAGAAAGCCAAGCTTTTTTAAGAGAGTGTATAGAAAAGCATGAAGAATATAATATCGATGCATTCGGAGTTAATCTTTTAGAATCTGTACTTTTGTACTATTCAGCAGATTTTGTTGAAGAAGAACCATCGGCAGCAGATTTAGTTGAGATGGAAAAGTTCGTTGAAAACTTACAAAATGAATATTCAGGTGATTTAGAGAATGAGGATGAAGAAAGAAAATTTATATGGGAAAGTGCATATGGTGTATATCACAAAGGGTATTATAATCCTCATCCTGACTTCTTCTATGAAGTAGATAGGCCATTAGATTATAGCAAAGCTGAAATGTTTGCAATAAGAATTTATGAAGGTGTTAATCCTGGAGGTGGAACTCTAGGAGATGACCTAGAAGCATATAAAACTATTAATGCTATGAACTATCCAGGAATAGCAAATGAACTAGAAAGAATATTTGATGATAAAGCAGTTATTAATCCTACGGCTATATTTCAATCAACAGAACTTATGTCGACATCTTTAGATCTTTATTCTGTAATGTATAAATATGGTCAAAGAATGACAAAAGATAGAAAAGGATATAGGGTAGATAGAGCCTCAGCAGCAAAACTTATATATGAAACTGGAAGAGTTGTATCAAACTTTTCAACCTCAACAACAGGATATAAAAACTTCTCTAAAGCAGATATCGCATTAGAAGAAGTAGTAATAAAAAAAGGAACACCTTGTGCAGATTTTAAAGAGGTTTTTGGAGCAAAAGATTATGAACTTTCTGGAGAATCAGAAATACTAGTTGCTCCAGGTGCATTAGTAGTATCAGAAGCCCCAAGACCTCCACAAAGTCCTGAGGAATTAAAAATGAAGAACAAATCTTTTAAACCGGCTTCAGCGGTTTATGTAATGACAGTATCACCTCCGGAAAAACCTAAAGAGTTAACTCAAGCCGAAGAAGAAGATATGTTTCAAAGCGAGATATTTCTACATGACGAAAAAAATAGAGCAAGAGCAGCAACATTTATTACGAAACTTGTGGACTTAAGTCATCAAGGTTACAGCAAAGACGAAGCAATGAAAATAATTTCTGAAGATGATATGAAGGCATACTTGGCTTGGAAAGAAGCTTTCCAAAGAGTTTATGGATATGCAACAAGACAAATTGCACTTCAAATTGATCAAGATGTAGAAAAAGCAAGACAAAATGGAGAACCACTATTTTCACCATCAACTCCAAACTATTATGAAATGGATGAAGAACAAAACTCTGGTGCAAATCAGACTATTCCAATTGACGAAATTACAAAGATGGTAGAAGGTAAAAATCTTCAAAAAACTACAGATAAAGCTAAAGAACTATTAGACTTTTTAGGTAATTTAGAAAAGAAAAATTTAGGTGAAAAAGATATAAACGAAAATAACAAAGATGATGGAAGAACCAATGAATAACAGAAGATAAAAGGATTTGAAATGGGAAAAATTATTGGAAAAAAAGAATTGCAGAAACTAGCAGAAAATGCTGATGACAACATGTTTTTCGATACTTTCGAAAACTTGCTTTCTTCAAATGCCCTTAAAGCAGCTTTTAGAGCAGCACTAGAGGGCGCATATGAAGATGAAGAAACAGAAAGAGTACTAGAAGAAGCAAGTGTTGATATAGCTAAAAGAATAGAAAATCCTATGGCACTATATCCAATTGGAATTTGTATTCCAAAAGGAATATTTCGCGAAGCATTTGCAAAAGGAATAACAAAAGCATTCACAAAAGAACTTGCGGGATTAAATATTACAAAAGATATAATTGCAAATGTAGCATCGCTAAGCTGTGATGAAGAGTTTTTAAAAGATTGCTACACACATCCTGAAAAATATGGTATAGAAGGTTCTCAGGATATAGTAGTAGATGGTCATCAGTTAATTTATATTGATAATTTAGAAATATATGGAGAATATCAAAAAGTTGAAAGAGCAAAAGCACTTGGTGAAGATAAGACTCCTGAAGAAAAATGGAAAGAGGCAGGAACTGATTTTGTTAGAATTCCATATATTCCGCCGATAGTTAGAGAAGAAGATGGAAAAGAGCTTGGACCACTGGATTTTACAGCACTTGAAAAATATTCAATTAAGCTTTATGAAGGAGCTGCTCCTCATACGGAGAATAATGGTGGTGGTGATTTGACATTTATGCCACGTGCTTACATGACTATTAACACAATGTTTTTTGATGGTGTAGATAATGAACTTGAAAGAATATTTGAAGATGGACGAGATTTAATACCGGCAGCATTAAATGAAGCAGATGAGATATTAGATAGATCTTTAGACTTATTTTCTGCAATGTATAAATATGGAAAAAGAATGTCAGAAGATAAATTCGGGTATAGAGTAGACAGAGCATCTTCAGCAAAGCAAGTTTATCAAGCGGGTCATACAATTTCAAATTTTTCTACATCAATGATAGGATATAGTGATGCATTTTCAAAAAAGAACATTGCACTTATTGAAGCTACGATAAGAAGAGGAACACCTTGTGCAGACTTTAAGGAAATTCTTGGATATGATGAATATGCACTAGCTGGAGAACGTGAAATATTAGTTGCTCCATATGCAAGAGTATCATCTAAAAAACCAAGAAAGCCAGAAACTAATAATGAAAAAATGATTTTTGATTTTGATGGAAATGTTGCTCAAGCAGTATATGAAATGACAGTTACAGCACCAGAAAGTGCAAAAGAACTAACACCAATGGAAGAAGCAGATTTAGAAAGAAAGCTTGAGATTTTTAATGATAAATCAAGAAGAGAAAAAGCTGCTATATTTATAAAGAAACTTCATAACTTAAGAGATAGATATATGCATTATACATCAGAAGATGCTCTAGAATGTATAGATTCAAAAGATTTAGAAGAATATTTAGAATGGAAACAAGCATTTCAAGATGTATATAGATATAAAACAAGACAAATAATGTTAGAGATAGATAAAAAAATAGTAGAAAATCAAAAAGCTGGAAAACCATTATTCATTCATAGCATGGATGAAAGGTCTCAAACAAAAATAGAACAAGATTTGGAAGCAGAGTACTCACAGTCAGAAATAGAAGATGTTAAAGAACTTAGCAATCAAAGCACTCCTGCAAAAGAGGTTCTAGAAGTGGTTCCTACAGATGAAGGATATGTTATTTCAAAAGAAGACTTTGATGCGACAGGATTATCAGAAGAAGATTTAAGTGTTTATGGAATAGTAGTAAGTCAAGATAAACCACAAATGTCAATGTCTAGTGTAGAGAATATGGTAGAAAAAAGAAATCCAGAAAACGTAATTGCAACAGGAAATCAAATTTTAGATTCATTAGGGAAAATGATAGAAGAAGATAAAGATCCTAAAAAAGATAGTAATATCAGATAGAGAGGAAAGAATATGGAAAAAATCACAACAAATTATGCAAGAGTATTTTCAGAGGTGTATGAAATACTAAAATATTTACCACAGGAATTTATAGAAAAAATTCCAAAAAAATTAATAGTTACAATTGCTAAAAACAGAGATACTTCATATATTTTTGATTATGATTTATCAAAAGAGATAAATGATCAAGATATTTATGAAGAAACAAAGGATTTTATATCTGCACTTTATTTAACATACTATTGTGCTCCAAAAGAAAAAGAAAAACTATTGAATATAATGAAGGATAATGCAATAAGAGAAGCAAAAGAGCAAAGAAAAAAATATAATCCAGATAAAGTATTTGATAGTAATTTTGATAAAACAAAAGAAGTAACAGAAGAAGCTGAAGGGGTAGATTATAAACTAAATATGGGAGAAACCCAAGAAGTAACTGCAATTGCTGTAAAGAAAGAATCATTAATTATTAGAATAATAAATAAAATAAAAGAATTATTTAATATAGGATAAGGAGTAATATGAGTAAAGAAGATATAATAAATGATTTAAATAAGCTAAATCTAGCAAGTAATCCAGATTTTATAAAAAAGACAGTAATGAGCGCATTAACAGAAGGAAAAGTTGAAATGGAAGTTTCTGAACTTGAAGGAATTCTTCCACAAGATACATTTGATATTGTCAAATTTGATGCAGAATATGGAATGGGAAAAAGAAGGCAAGAAGAATTTCCAGGATTTCCACTAACATATATGTTTAGAAATTATTATGGAGCTTCAAAACCAGATTATGAAATTCTTGACGATAATATGTTAGATACAGATAGGCATGGAGTAACTTTAGTAGGTAACATGGAAAGTGTTAAATTAGATAAATTTATTGAGTCAGCAATGGCAGCAGTAAAAAGAGATTTAGATAAAGGTCTTAGCCTTCATAAAGGTCCTCAAGAAGATATCTTAAAACCAGCATTAAATGCACTTTCTAGAATAAACGTTAAAGACATTCCTGCACATTTAATAGGAAATATAGAAAAACTTCCTAATATGCCTGAAGAACAAGCTAAAACTGCATTACTAGAGTTTTTAAGTCTAACAGGTGTACGTTTAAATATAGACGATTTAAGCAAAGTCGTAGCTGCTGAATATATGGAAAATTATTCAAACTTTTTTCAAGATGAAATAGATGAATTATCAGATGCAAGAATTAGTGAAGAAGGTACCGTTTCACCAGAAAGAGAAGCTAAAATTAGAGATGAGGCAAAAAGTGAACTAACCGATGTAACAGTTGAAAATGATGAATATGGTGATTTTGTTTTTTCAAGAATAGCTAATCCAGAAGATGAAATATTTTTTGACCAAAATGAAACAAGTGTAGATTCTTTAAGAGATATGGCTAAGGGAGCAATAGAAAAGGGAAAATTTGTTTCTAAATTATTAGAAA
>JAEEGL017326507.1_pt1 | contig 12163 bp, 11 predicted proteins | sample 9134231 | NCBI WGS metagenome assembly JAEEGL01 (sample SAMN16246548, study PRJNA631951) | gut metagenome | biome: gut microbiome; feature: rumen; material: fiber-attached | host: Bos | place: Iran: Karaj | collected 2018-10
GTCCTTCTTTCTGCATGGTCTCTACGACCATCTGCTTGAACTCGCCTGTGTATTTCTTGTTTGGTATCCCTTTTGGCATATAAAATCACCCCACTTGTTAGTATTATACCACATGTCTAACAAATGGGGTGCAGTTCAGAAAGGAGAAAACCATGACAAAAAACAAACGCAGGCTGATCGCCACTATCGCGGTGTGCATCGTTTTCATCGCGGTATTTGCGGTCATGGCATTCGCCGAGGAAACGACCGGGGCAGATGAAGCGCCCTCGCGCTTCTATAAGACATTCTGGTCGCTCCTGCCGCCGATAATCGCCATCGCGCTGGCGCTTATCACCAAGGAGGTATACTCCTCGCTGTTCGTCGGTATAATCGCCGGCGGTCTGCTCTACTCGAACTTCAGCTTTGAAGGGACGCTCACGCACGCCTTCAACGACGGCATCGTTGCTTCCGTCGCGGACAGCTATAACGTCGGCATAATCGTGTTCCTCATTATTCTCGGTATTATCGTAATGCTGATGAATAAAGCGGGCGGATCCGCGGCATTCGGAAGATGGGCCTCCAAGCGCATCAAGACGAGGGCGGGCGCACAGATCGCCACCATCGCTCTGGGCGTGCTCATTTTCATCGACGACTATTTCAACTGTCTCACCGTCGGCTCCGTTATGCGTCCCGTTTCGGATAAGAGCAAGATCTCCCGCGCAAAGCTTGCCTATCTCATCGACGCTACGGCGGCTCCCGTCTGCATTATCGCGCCGGTCAGCTCCTGGGCGGCGGCGGTCTCCTCCTACGTTGAGGAGGGCAACGGCCTGCAGCTCTTTATAAAGGCTATCCCATTCAATTTCTACGCGATACTCACCATTGTCATGATGCTGTTCCTCGCGCTCACCAATATGGATTATGGCCCCATGGCCAAGCACGAGAAGAACGCGAAGGAAAACGGCGATATCTTCTCCGGCATGAAGAAGCTTGCCGAGACCGCCGAGGAGGGCGCCAACCCCAAGGGCAAGGTCATCGACCTTGTGATCCCCATCGTCGTGCTCATCGTCTGCTGCGTTATCGGCATGATCTACTCCGGCCGCTTCTTTGAGGGCGCGGGCTTCGTCGAGGCCTTCTCGAATTCCGACGCCTCCGTCGGCCTCATGCTGGGCTCGGCCGTGACGCTCGTCATCACCTTCATCTATTATCTCATCCGCCGCGTATTGACCTTCAAGGAGATCACCGAGTGCATCCCCGAGGGCTTCAAGTCCATGGTCCCCGCGATACTCATTCTGACCTTCGCATGGAGCCTCAAGGCCATGACCGATTCCCTCGGCGCAAAGGAATACGTGGAGATGCTCGTCAAGAACTCCGCCGGCACCTTCCAGTCCTTCCTGCCCGCCATAGTGTTCCTCATCGCCTGCTTCCTCTCGTTTGCAACGGGCACGAGCTGGGGCACCTTCGGCATACTCATCCCCATCACCTTGAGCGTGTTCCCGCTCACTAACCCGCTCGGCATAGTCTGCATGAGCGCGTGTATGGCGGGCGCCGTCTGCGGCGACCATTGCTCGCCCATTTCGGATACGACCATCATGGCAAGCGCCGGCGCGCAGTGCGATCACGTGCTGCACGTTTCAACTCAGCTTCCCTATGCGCTCACAGTAGCGGGCGTAAGCTTCTTGGTCTATATCCTCGCGGGCTTCCTGCCCAACGCTCTCATAGTGCTGCCCGTCGGCATAGCGCTCATGATAGGCACCCTGTTCGTTGCAAGGGCGCTCAAAAAGGCGTAAAGCATTTATCACAACTGAAAAATCCCGGGGCAAACACCCCGGGATTTTATTGTTATTTGCTCAGATCATTCTCCCGCCACGCTTATGCCCTTGAGCTTTATGGCGTACGGCCCCTCGTAATCCTCGCTCTTGAATCTGTCGGTGGAGAAGGCGATATCCTTCTGCGCCTCGATTATGCTTCCGTTCACGGAGCCGCCCGTCACGGGAGTCATTTTGCCGTCCTCGATGAGGTAGGCCAGGCGTATCTCGCCGCCGAAGTGGCCGGAGAAGATGTCCATCTGGAAATCGGAGAAGGTGACGGCCCAAAGGCAGGGACGCTGCTTCATCTCATCAAAGCTCATGCTACCCGCGTTGTCGCAGGAGAGCTTGCGGTAATCGCCCGTGGGCTCCACGCCAAGGTAACGGCAGAAGCGGTTCGCGCCGTGCACGGTCATCATGCGGCCGTTTTCAATGAGCTTCCTGTCGACCATGGGAATGCCCTCGGAGGAGTAGGGAGAGGAGGCCCGCAATGTCAGCTCAAGCCTTTCGCCCGCGGTCTCGCCCTGCACGTCGTCGCCCACGCTCCAGGTGGAGTAGTGGGGGTAAAGCATCTGCGCGGAGGAACGGCCGCCGTAGTAGGTGAACAGCTCCGCCGCGTTGCCGCCGGTCAGTATCAGGTCGTAATTGCCGCTCTTCAATATCCTTTGGGCCCTTGCCCTGTCGCGCACGAAGTCGAGCATTTCGGAGACCTGAGCGTTCAGCGCCCCGGTCTCGAGCTCGGTGTAGGCAAAGCTCCTGTACATTTCAACGTCCTCGGGTTCCTTGGCCTGCACGACGTATTCGCCGCTTGCCTTGGCGTCCGTCCAAGAAACGTCCGTGCCCGCCGAGGTGACGACGCGGATCCGTTTTTTGGAGATGAAAACCTCCGCCGAGTTTATGAATGCGTCCTCCCTGCAGTCCGCGGCAAAAAGCGCCTCCGCCATAATGCCCGCGGCCTTCTCGGGCTCTTCTTCCGCCAATGCGCCCTTCTTCTCGATAAGGGGCGCGGTAACGGGGGAGGGAGCCTCGTAGTAGGGATTCATGGCGAACTGCGCCGCAAAATACGCGTCCTTCAGCGCCTTTATAATCTCGTCGTCGCTCATGGAGGAGAGCAGCATCGCCTCGGTCTGGGCCTTCAGCTTCTGCCCGTCCGCTTCGGCGGTGCGGTAAACCGTAACGTGGAATTTTTCAACGTCCTTGATGCGCCTCGTGTCAAGCTGCTTTTTTACAAAGAACAGCTCCGCCGTGCGCTCCTTTATCTGCAGCGCGGAGTATTCGCCGATGCCGGCCTTTTCAAGCAGTTTTATAATGCGTTCCATACTTGCGCCCTCCTTAACCTAACCTTATCCTTGCCTTCATGTAGGGGCCGCCGTCCGAGACCTTGACCCATTCCTTGTAGCCCTTGCCGCAGTAGCCGGAGCCGGAAAGCGCTATCTCGCTTCCCATCATGGAGACCGACTTCAAAAGATCGGGAACGTAGCCCGTCAGAACAATGGGCGAGAATATCCTGCCCGTAAGCTTGCCGTCCTTTATCTCCCGTGCTATGTTCACCATGCACTGAATGCCCCAGTTCTTGGGATCCTCCATGCCGCTCGAGGGATTCTCAAGCAGGAACCCGTACTTGACGGAGGCGATCATCTCCTCGCGGGTGGAATCGCCCGCCTCGAAGTAGGTGTTGGTCATGCGGGTGTAGGCCTTGCGCTCGTAGCTCTCGCGCCTGCCGTTGCCGGTGGGAGCGACGCCCAGACGCATTGCGGAAAGCGAATCGCACATGCCGCGCTTCAAAATGCCCTTGTCGATTATAACGGTGTCGCCCGTAAGCGAGCCCTCGTCGTCAAAGCTCCATGTTGCGCACTGAGCTACCTTCGCGCTGTCGTGCATGGTGACGAGCGGGCTTGCGACGTATTCGCCTATAAAGCTCTTTGCCAAAGCCCTGTCCTTTACGAACATATCCATCTCCACGCCGTGACCGAAGGCCTCGTGCACTATCATGCCGGTGGTGTCCGGGTCGCATACGCAGTCGTATTCGCCGGGTATCATGGGCTCCGCCTTGCAGAGCTCCAGCACGCAGGACGTGATCTCGCCTATATCGTGCTCCACCCTGTCGAAAAGCTCCGCGCCGCCCAGCAGCGAATAGGGGCGGTAATAATTCTTTACCTCCTGCCCGCGCATGGCAAGCGCCACGGCGGCCGCGTTGGTCCACATGTGGGTCTCGTCCAGCTCGCGGTTTTCGGAGATGAACACCTTGCGCTCCGCAGAGTAGGAGGCGTTGAGCATCACGTCAAGCACGCCCTCGGTCTCCAGACCCTTTTCCCTTATGCGGTTCAAAAGCGAAAGTATCGCCTCGTCGCCCAGCGCCTCGGGGTCTACCTCATACTCGGCTTCCTTCTTGATGAAGGCGGGCGAATCGTCGGGCAGCGTAAACGCCATCGGGCAGATACCCGCAGGCACGGCGGCCTTCTCCGCCGCGATACGGCGCGAAAGCTCCTCTATGACGCCGGGTATCATGCCCTCGTCAAAAGCGTTCAGGGAGTACTCGGCGCAGCCCATGTCGTCGAAAACGCGGATAACAAAGCCGTTGCCGCAGTTCATGCCGGAGCTGCCTATGCTCACGCCGCCGCGGCTGACGCGCCACGAACGGAACCTCTGTTCCGTCGCAAGCACGGAGGCATACGCGTACTTTTCGCGCAGCGCAGCGACAAGTGAACGCAGCGCGGGCTTTAAGCTGTCAAGTTGGTTAAACATTCGGTAACGCACCTCCAAATGGTTTTTTGCAGAATGATTATACAACAAAACTCCCCGCTAATCAATGTTCGCTTTTGATCGCGGCTTTTAGGCCGTTGCTTTAATCGAAACACGATGGTATAATATACCAAGAGGCGGGCTCAAAGCCCAAGCCGATGCGTACGGCTGCCGCATTGCCCTCTGTATGAGCTGATGCGGCCGATCCATACCGAAGAACAGTCAAGGAGGAACCAGCATGGCCGGGTATTGTACCGAGTGTGGCAGACAGCTCGACGACGGCGCAGCGTTCTGCAAGCATTGCGGAGCGGCGCAGATAGACTCAGCAGGGTATAGCGTGCAGGCGCCCCGGGGTGCAGCGGCTTATAAAGGGCCCGTATATGCGGGGGACGGCGCGGTGCGTCAGGGCATACCCGCCCCCGGCTTTTCTGACCGCGCGTCGCATCCCGAGATACTCGCCGCCGTTAAGAAAAACAGAAAGGCGGCGGGCATATTCGCGCTGTTCCTTGCGCCCCTGCCGGTAATCGGGTTCATCATCTACGGCATAGCAAGCGACAGGATGGAGCTTGGCAAGGCGGCCGCGATAGGCGGCGCGGTTTCGGCCGTGATGCTTTTGTTTGCGCTGATAGGCCTTATAAAGGGTCGCGCCGGGAATACCTATGAAGCCGCCGTGACCGACAAAAAGACCCGCCGCGTCTACCGTGACCGCGGCTCCGGCGGCAACGACGTTTATACCGAGTACGTCATAGAGGCCAAAACGGTCGACGGCGGCAAAAAGCGCATAGTCGAGCGGGAGGGCTCTCAAATAATCGCGTGGAACTATCTGCAGGTGGGGGACCGGTTCAGGTATCATCCGCAGTTCAATTTCCCGTATGAGCTTTACGACAAGTCAAAAGCGCCCTACATAGCCTGTGTAAGCTGTTCGGCGCACAACCCGGTGGAGGCCGATCGCTGTAAAAAATGCGGCCTGCCGCTGCTTAAGTGAACGCCTGCACGGCGCTTATTACGGCTGCTTTTCAATGAGGAGGTGAAGTATGGAGCACGGTTATTCTGTTCTTATGGGCATATTCGCCGGGGCGATACTGCTGTACGCCGGGCTTATGGCGCTGACGAAGGACTACAATATGCTGCCCTACCGCGCCACGAATTCGGTCAAGCCGAAGGACCCCAAAAAATACATGACGCGGCTTTCAAAGGCCGTCGCGCTCGCCGCGCTTTCTCCGGCGCTCAGCGCGCTTACTGGCCTGTGGAACATGACGGCGGCGGTCATAGTATTGATAGCCTCCATGGTGCTCTTCCTGTGGCTTGGCGTCAAAATAATGAAGGGCGTGGAGTAAAAAACGCCCCCGTAATAACGGCGGCGCGGCATTGTTCGCTTTTCTCAGCTTATCAGCAGCATGAACGCCGTCATCACGGCAAGGAACCCGAAATTGAGCGCTGAGAAGATGCCGATATAGTACAGCTTTTTATCGGGGTTGTGGAACGAGTACTCGCGGAACGTGATGAGCGACGCCAGCGACGCGATGAGCGTGCCCGTGCCGCCGATGTTCACGCCCGCCAAAAGCGAGGGGTAGTCCGCGGTAAAGCGCGAGAGCAGTATTGCCGAGGGCACGTTTGAAATGACCTGGCACGACAGCACCGAAACGAGCAGCGTGTTTTTTTCGAGAAGGCCGGAAAACAGCCTCGATACCGCGGGTATGCGCGACATATTCCCCGCGAAGATGAAGAAGAAAACGAATGTGAAAAGCAGAGGATAGTCTATCTCCAAAAGCGCCCTGCGGTCGAATATCAAAAGCACGAGCGGAACCACGATGAGCCCCGTCCAGTACGGCACGGCGCGGAACACTATGATTATCGAATAAACGAACGCGGCAAGGTACACGACCGTGCGCGTGCGGTCAAGGCGCACCGGCTCGTCCGGCACGGTTATGGGCTCGTTCGGCACGCATAGGCAGCACAGGGTAATAAGCCCCACCGCCAGGGCAAACGGCGGCGCCATAATGCGCATGAACTCGCCCGTGGGTATGTTGAATTTCGAATACAGATAAAGGTTTTGCGGGTTGCCGAACGGGGTCAGCATGCCGCCGAGGTTTGCCGCTATGTTCTGCATGACGAACGTGAACGCCATGCGCTTTTTTTTGCCGGAGGCCGAAAGCACGAAATATCCGAGCGGCAGGAACGTTAAAAGCGCCATGTCGTTGGCTATCAGCATGGAGCCTATAAAGGTTATGTAAACGAGCGCCAGCGTGCACAGCTTTGCCGTGCGGAAGAGGCGCACTATGCTCTGCGCGAGCATATAAAAGAATCGTATGTTTCGCAGCGCGCCGACGGTGCCGAGCACGCAGAAAAGGCAGGTCAGCGTTTTGAAGTCCAGATACCCGAGGTATTCGGCGTCGGGAGGAACGAAAAATGCGGTGACCGCCGCCGCAAACAATGCAATGAGCATCACCGTGTTCTGCCGTATAAAGCCCAAAACGGGGCTTTTTTTGACTGCGCCCTCCGTCACCTTTTGCGAGCTCCTTTCGCGCCGTCGCGTATTATAAGCCCGCCTGCCGAAAAAGTCAATAACTGCGGAAAAAATAAGTATATTATGACGGAAAAGGTTGAAAAAACGGAAACACGGGCTTATAATGAAGTCACTTTCGCAAAGGAACTCCCGAAAAATGTTTACATCTGAACGCACGGCGCGTTTTTTCCGCGCCTGCTGCCTTGCTTTGGCAGTGATTTTCATGCTCTCCTTTGCTGCCTGCAAGGGCGGCGACGGTGAAAAAGTCACCTCTTCGGTCCCCGTCCTTACGACGGAGGACGCGCTTTCTGACGCCTCGGAGGAGCCCGCAGAGACCGTAGCGGCGACGGAGGTGCTCGCGGCGGAGCCGACCGAGGAACCGACCGGGGAACCCACGGCGAAGCCCACCGAGGAACCTACCGAGGAGCCCACGGAGGAGCCCACCGAGGAGCCGACCGAGGAACCCACGGAGGAGCCCACCGAGGAGCCTACCGAGGAGCCCACGGCGGAGCCTACCAAGACGCCCAAGCCCACGAATACTCCCACGCCCAAGCCCACGAGAACGCCCAAGCCCACGGCGACTCCCAAGCCCACGAGAACGCCCAAGCCCACGAATACTCCCACGCCCAGGCCCACCAATACCCCGAAGCCCACGGCAGCGCCCACGCCCAAGCCCGATCCTCACGGGTTCCCGCTTCCCGACGGCAGCCACAAATACTTCCTCTATTATGAGAAGGGCTCCTTCACCCTGACCATTTATAAGGTGGGGAGCGACGGCTTCTACTCCAAGGTGGTGGCAAGGTACCGCACCTCGCACGGCGGCAACAAGACCCCGACGGGCGTTTTCACCCTGTCCAACAGGGAAAAGTGGCATACCTTCGGCAGCACCGGCTATGCGCGCTTCGCGCTGAAATACGCCAGCGGCGTGTACGTGCATGGGCCGCTCTACTATTCAAAGAACATCTTCGACATCAACCCCAGGTATTATGACGGCGACCACTACATAGGCGGCGCAAACAGCGGCGGCTGCCTCAGGATGGTGGTCAAGGCCATCAGGTGGATCTACGAGCAGTGCACCGACGGCACCAAGCTCAAGATAGTCAACGGCAGCCCGCTTGGCACCACGTCCGATCCCGTGCCGCCCAGGAACGGGCATAACTACGACCCGACGGACGAAGAGGCGCTGGCTCAGCTTACGCCCGTTCCCACCGCGTCGCCCACGGCCACGCCCACTACGGCTCCCACTACGGCTCCCACGACCGAGCCCACGGAGCCCGCGGAGCCCACCGAAGCGCCGTAAAAATACGCAAATACAGCCCCCACGGTTGAAAATGCCGCGCGGGGCTGTTATAATATGGAAGTAATGAAACGGCGTGACCGCCGGGAAAGGTTGGCAGAATATGAAATTGGCAGAAGCATTGCAGGAGCGTTCCGACCTCAACAGGAGGATCGAGCAGCTTCGTCACCGTCTTATGATGAACGCCACCGTGCAGGAGGGCGAAAAGCCCGCCGAGGATCCGACCGAGCTTATAACGGAGCTCGACGCCTGCGTCGTGCGTCTTGAGGAGCTTATGTCGCGCATCAACCGCACGAACTCCGAAACGCGTGTCGAGGGGCGCACGCTCACCGAGCTCATAGCAAAGCGCGACGCGCTGACCGTAAAGCTCAACGCCTACCGCGACCTCGTGTCCAATGCGTCCAACGTGGTCAGCCGCGCCACACGCAGCGAGATCAAGATACTGCCCGCCGTCAACGTGAAGAAGCTCCAGAAGCAGGTCGACGACATGAGCAGGGATCTCAGGCTCACGGATAACGCCATACAGCAGGCGAACTGGACGAGCGAGCTTCTCTGATTAAATTAACAGTGGTATCTTATACGGAGCGAGCGTCAAGCCTCTTCGAGACGGAGGAGAAAAACTGTCTCACTATGGATCCCGCGAGGGGCCGCGCAGCCGATCGTAATGCCCGGACAAAGCATACAGGCATTGTTACACACCGAGAGGACTGATAACGCATCACCGGACGCTGACCGCATAAGAGAGGGCGGGTATGGGGAAACAAATAAAAAACGCGGCGCCGGAGCATTGCTCCGGCGCTTCGCTTTACAAGTCCGTTTGCCCGGCTTTCCGGGCGCTGTCCGCGTGCCGCTTCCGCAGCGCACGCGGTTTTTATTTTTGCAGCAGCCTCACTATCCACGTCCTGTGCACCACCATTGCGGCCTCGGGGCAGAACTCCTGACAGCAGAAGCAGCGTATGCACTTTTTGCGGTCTATGCGCGGGGTCTTTTTGCCGCGCGTCGGGCGCATCTCAATGGCCTTTGCGGGGCACAGGCGCATACACTTGCCGCAGGATATGCACCTATTCGGCACGGGCTTGGGGCGCTGTTCAAGCGCTTTCTGCACTATGCCGCCAACGAAATCAAAGCGCGATCCCTTCAAAAACGAAATCGACTGCCTCGGCACTGAGGCAAAGTCCGCTACCCTGACGGCCTCCGGGTCGCCGTAAAGGGCGATGGAGCCTAATTCACCGCACAGCCCGCGCCGCCTTGCCGCGGCAAGCGTGGGCACGCCCCTTTCGTCAAGCGCTATGAGCCGCGCCGCAACGGCGTCCGCCTCATACGGCGTGCGCGCCGCTATGACCGCGCCGATATGCCTCGGAGTGCCTGCGGTTGGCCCGTTGCCCTCCATGCCGTCCACCGCGTCTATCAGCGAAAGGCGGGGCTTGAAATGCTCGTTTATGTCCACCAGCATATCGGCAAAGTCGTTCACGTCGGGGTAAAGGTAATGCGTTTCGGGCTTTATGAGGCCGGGTATAACGCCGTACATGTTCTTGACGGCGGCGCTCATGCCCACCATGCCGTGAGCCTTCAGCTTTGCAAAGTCTATTATCGCGTCGCAATCGTCAAGGTAATCGGTATAGGTCAGCCTTTTCATGGCCTTGCCGTCAATGCTCACGGTGTGCGAGTCGGTGTTGAGGTTGAGCTGTGCCCCCGCCTTTTCGGCCTCGATCATGCCCGTTGCGCGATAGTTGTGCTCAAGCGATGCGGGGGTGAATATGCCTCCCGGGCTGTCGCCCACGGTCACGGACGCCCCGCGCTCGGTCAGCATCCGCGTAAGCGCCGCAACAAGGCTCGGGTGGGTGGTGGCGCAGGCCGACGGCGGCAGCGGCGCGACGAGGTTCGCCTTAATGACTATCTTCATGCCGGGCCGCACAAAATCAAGCCCGTCGATCGCGCCTATCGCGCGGGCAAGCGCCGCCCCGGCCTCGGAGTAATCGGCGCAGGGAACCACGGCGCAGGTGTATTTATCAGCTTTTTCAGCCATAGGAACAAGCCGCCTCAGCCAAGTATCAGCGCGGCGAAGGCCTCCTTCATATAATCGACGTCGGCGTTCAGCCCCGCAAGCCCGCACAGGAACGGCAGTATCGCCGAAAGCATCCGCTTCATCCTTGCGGCGGCTTCGGCGGGCATGCGCAGCGCGCCCACCTCGATTATCACGTTCCATTCGCCCATGGCGCGGTCTATCGTCTGCTCCAGAGCGGTGTCGGGCTCAACGGCGTTGTTCAGCGCCATGAATACGCGCAGCGCGTTTCCGGCCGTAAAGGCGTCGCACAGGCCGTTCAGGGCCTCCTCGGGGTCGCCCGCCTCGCGCACGGTGTCCACCCACGCCATAAGTCTGCCTCCTATGCCCTTGACGCAGCGCTCGGCGGCGGCGTTCACAAGCTGGTCCTTGGTGGGGAAATAATAGTAAAGCGTGCCCTTGCTCATATCAAGGCGCTTTGCTATGTCGCCAAGGCTCGCGCCGTAAACGCCCCTCTCCGCAAACAGCTCCGACGCGGCCTGCAGTATGGCTTCAAAGGTTTGGTCTTTCATGCCGTTTCCCCTTTCTCATGTCTTTCTCGGATTATAACAGAATCCGGGGCAAAATAAAAGTCCTGCGGCAAAAATCGGGCATATAATGGAATATGAGCGACAGGGTTAGAAGATTGGCGCTGACGGGCCGGGTGCGCGGCAGCGCGGTGATAGGAGAGAGCCGCGGCGTGACGCGGGCGGAGATCGGGCTGCAGGGCGGCAGGGGGCGCTTCACGGTGATAGCCGCGGGCAAGAGCGGGCTTGAAACGGCGGAGCTTGTAAAGGGCCGAGCCGAGTTCCGGATGGAGGGCGTGTGCGCACTTGCGCTGGCGCAGGAGGGGCGGCTTGCCGCAGTGGGCTTTGCCGGCCCGTGCAATGCCGACCGCGAGACGCTTATCGCCCGCATGCGCCTTGCCGCCTCCGAAGCGTACGAGATGGAGGCGCGCGTGAGGAGCGTTCCGTCCGAAGAAAAGCGCGCGGAGGCCGCGGCGCGAAGCGCAGGGCACGCCCCCGGGGCCATGGGAGACCGCGAGCCCCAAAGGGGACGCGCCGCGAATGGCGCGGAAGGGGAGAACGCGGGGAACGCATCGCCCGTAACGCCGGGGATATTGGAGCAGGCAAGGCGGCTTTTCGGCATGCTGTACCCCGCTTACGGAAGGGGGGACGGCGGCGCGGCTCCCGTGAATATGCCGCGGGAGGCGAATGGGGCCGATGGCGCGGGGCGGATGGTTTCCCCGCGGGATGCGACGGAGCCTGCAAAGGAGAGCGGCGGTATGCGGCGCGTGAGCAACCCTTTTCCCGGGAGCTTTCCCGGATGGGAATGGTTCGAGGCGGAGGGCGGCGTGCTTGAGGGCAGACGCGGGACGGGCGGCGGACCCGGAGCGGCGGCGTATCCGCTTGCAAAAAACGGGCGGATCCGGGGGCGCGGACGCATGATAACGGCGCGGGACGGGCGGCGGTACTACGTGGAGCTGCTGTAAAACCCCAAAAACAGGGGAAAACCGACGCGCGAAAAAAATATTTTAGTTTTTTTGATTTAGGGGGTTGACAACCGGCCGCCGTTCGTGTAGAATATTCAAGCCGTGTGAAGCGGCTCAGGAAGCATAGCTCAGCTGGGAGAGCACCTGCCTTACAAGCAGGGGGTCATAGGTTCGAGCCCTATTGTTTCCACCATTCGGCCCGGTAGTTCAGTTGGTTAGAATGCCAGCCTGTCACGCTGGAGGTCAGGGGTTCGAGCCCCCTTCGGGTCGCCATATTTGCCTCGGTAGCTCAGTAGGTAGA
>JAEEGL011163740.1_pt1 | contig 12162 bp, 7 predicted proteins | sample 9134231 | NCBI WGS metagenome assembly JAEEGL01 (sample SAMN16246548, study PRJNA631951) | gut metagenome | biome: gut microbiome; feature: rumen; material: fiber-attached | host: Bos | place: Iran: Karaj | collected 2018-10
CTCCACAGCATCAAGCGCCGACCTGAGTTCAAGAAGAAGAAACGCACAGAGAAAGACATCGAATGGCTCAACCGCAAGGAGTACAACCCGTTCCTTTGGAAAGCGTGGATGCTCATGGGACGGTCTCAATTCCACAAGGGGGCGTTCGACGAAGCAGCCTCCACCTTCGCCTACATGAGCCGACTCTACGCCACCCAGCCCGCCATCTACGGCAAGGCCCGCGCTTGGCTGGCAAAATGCTATATCGAACAGGAATGGCTCTACGACGCTGAAGACGTCATCACGAAGATGAGCCGCGACAGCATCGACTGGCGCGCCAGCAAGGAGTGGGACTACACCTTTGCCGACTTCTACATCCACACGAAGCGCTACGAAGAGGCAATTCCCTACCTGCGCAAGGTGATCAAGCACGAGATGCGCAAAAAGCAGCGCGCCCGCGAGTGGTACCTCATGGGACAGTTGCAGACCGCCCTCGACAACAAGGAGATGGCCTATAAAGCCTATAAGAAGGTGATTGCGCAGAACCCTCCCTACGAGCTGGAGTTCAATGCACGCATCGCGATGACGGAAGTGATGGCTGGAGGACGTTCAAAGCAGATGATCAGCCGACTGAAGCGAATGGCTCTCTCCGACAAGAACAAGGACTATCTGGACCAGGTGTACTATGCGATGGGCAACATCTACATGCTCCAGAAAGACACCATGAAGGCCATAGCCGCCTACGAGAAAGGCAACGAGAAGGCCACACGCTCGGGCATTGAGAAAGGTGTGCTGTTGCTCCGTCTGGGCGACATTTACTGGACGATGGAGAAATTCAGCGATGCACGCCGCTGCTACGGCGAGGCCATCGGTCTGCTCGACAAGGATCGCGACGACTATCAGCAATTGTCTTACCGCTCGAAAGTGCTCGACGAGCTGGTGCCTTTTACAGAAGCCATTCATCTGCAGGACTCGTTGCAGGAGTTAGCAAAAATGGATGAGAAGGACCGTAATGCCGCTATCGACCGTGTCATCGAGGCGCTCATCAAGAAAGAGAAGGAGGAGAAACGCAAGCAGCAGGAGGCCGAAGCTGAGGAAACATTGCAAAAGAACGGAGCCGTGGGCAACCGCACCCAACAGACAAAGCCTCTGCAGCCGACGAACGACTTGCAGAACGGATTGTGGTACTTCTACAACCAAATGGCCGTGAACCAAGGTAAACAGGCTTTCCAAAAGCTTTGGGGAAAGCGCGAAAACGTGGACGACTGGCAGCGTGTCAACAAAACGGTTGTAGCTTCCGAAACTGGTGCCGACGAACTGGCCGATCTCACCGACGAGCAGCGCGACTCCATCATGCAGGCCGAAGCGCTGGCCGACTCGCTGGAACAGGTGACCGACAGCGCCCAGAACGACCCGCACAAGCGCGAATACTACTTGGCTCAGATACCGTTTACCGAAGAACAAGTGGAGGCCAGCAACCTGGTCATCATGGACGGGTTGTACAACAGCGGTGTCATCTTCAAGGACAAGCTCGACCATCTGGCTCTCTCGGAAAAGCAGTTCAAGCGACTCACCGAGCAATATCCCTCCTACCAGCAGATGGACAATGCCTACTACCACATGTTCCTCCTCTATTCAAGAAAGGGGATGCATGGGAAGGCCGGAGATTATCTCGACAGTCTGAAAAACAGCTATCCTGAAAGCCAATGGACGCAGATATTGAGCGACCCCTATTTCGAGGATAACGCCCGCTACGGCGAACATCTCGAAGACTCGCTCTATGCAGCCACCTACGATGCTTTCAAAGGCAATCGATTTGCGGAAGCAAAGGCCAACGCCGAGATTTCCAAGACAAGGTTCCCACTCGGAGCCAACCGCGACAAGTTCATCTTCATCAGCGGACTGAGCATGCTCAACGATGGCGACAGCAAGGGCTGCCTCGAGAACATGAACGAAGTGGTGAAGAACTATCCCAAGAGCGATGTCAGCCCCATGGCAGGTATGATCATCAACGGTGTGAAAGAAGGCCGACCGCTTCATGGGGGCAAGTTCGACATGGACGATGTATGGTCGCGGCGCAGCGTGGTGCTCAACGACAGCGACTCCATTGCCGCACGCGTCTTCAAGGCAGAGCGCGATGTCGACTTCTGTTTCATCATCGCCTACGAGCCAGACTCCGTCGACGAGAACAAGCTGCTCTTCGAAATGGCACGCTACAACTTCACCAATTTCCTCGCCCGAAACTTCGATATGGAAGTGGCCGACGTGGCTGGACTCACACGCATGAACATCAGTGGGTTCCGCAGCTACGACGAGGCTTTGCAGTATGCCCGCCTGCTTTTCAACTATGAACCCGTCTACAGCCTATTGCCGAAAGCACGCACCATCATCATCAGCAAGGAGAACCTCGAGCTGCTTGGCACTCAATATAGCTATCAAGACTACGATGAGTTCTACGAAGAGCATTTCATCCCGCTGAAAATCAAGACTGTGCAACTGCTCACAGAGCCCTCTATCGTGGTCTATGAAACAGAACCTGAGCCGGAGAAGAAGGAGGAAGGCGATGACGAGGAAGGCGATGACCTCTTCAATGGTGGTGTCATCGACGACAACACTTTGATGGAACTGGACATCCTGCCTGAAAAGACCGCAGACGAGCCGAACGTTATCGAGTCGGTTGAGCCCGAGAAGCCTGTAGACGAACCAAAGACGATTGAGCCCGTAAAGCCTGTAGAGGAACCGAACGTAATCGAACCGGTAGAGCCCGAAAAGCCTGCGGAGGACGAAATTCCTGCAATCACGGTGACGGAGGAAGAAACGCCGACCGACGAGGATGCGTTCATCATTGAGGACGACAATACGACGCCGACCGACGACGATGCGTTCATCATCGACGACGACAACACGACGACAGACGACGAGGATGCCTTCGTCATCGAAGAGGATGAAGAGACCGACAACAGCGAGGATGCTCCCATTCTCCTTCCCGACAACAACACCCCCGATGACAGCAACACCGACGACGACGAATACCTCGACCTCGACGGTTTCTAAAACCACTCACCTCTCACCACTCACCTCTCACATCTCACCACTCACCACTTAACAAAAAGAACATGAGCAACGGATTATTATTATGGGTAGACGATGAAATAGAACTCCTCAAGGCACACATCCTTTTCCTTGAGAAGAAAGGCTACGACGTGGTCACAGTCAGCAACGGCACCGATGCCATCGACCAATGCCGACAGAAAACCTTCGACCTGATACTCCTCGACGAGATGATGCCCGGCATCAGCGGACTGGAAACCCTCCAGCGCATCAAGGACATCTCGCCTGCAACGCCTGTGGTGATGGTCACCAAGAGCGAAGAGGAGAACATCATGGACCAAGCCATCGGCTCAAAGATTGCCGACTACCTCATCAAGCCCGTCAACCCCAACCAGATTCTCCTGACGCTGAAGAAAAACATCCACCGTCGGGAGATAGAGACCGAAGTGACCCAGAGTGGCTACCAGCAGAATTTCGGGCAGATTGCCATGCAGATAGACAACTGCCGCACATGGGACGACTGGCGCGAACTCTACCGCACCATCGTACGATGGGAACTGGAACTGAGCAGCACCGACAGTTCGATGACCGAAATGCTCAAGATGCAGAAGGAAGAGGCCAACAACGCCTTCGCCAAATTCATCAAGAACAACTATCTCGAGTGGATTGAGGAAAGACCCACCTCCGCACCCCTCTTGAGCCCCGACATCTTCAAAAACCGCATTTTCCCCTTGCTCGACAAAGGCGAAAAGGTGTTTCTCATCGTCATCGACAACTTCCGCTACGACCAGTGGCGCACCTTAGCGCAAGAGATTGGCGACATGTTCGACATCGACGAAGACCTCTACCTGAGCATTCTCCCCACCGCCACGCAATACGCCCTCAACGCCATCTTCAGCGGACTCATGCCCAACAAGATAGCACAGATGTTCCCCGACCTCTGGGTGGACGAAGACGAAGAGGAGGGCAAGAACCTCAACGAGGAACCACTCATCCGCACACAGTTCGAACGTTTCCGTCGCAAGAACACGTTCTCTTATCATAAAGTAAACGATTCTGTCGGCGCCGACCGATTCCTTTCGCAATACAAGAACCTGCAGCACAACGACCTCAACGTGCTGGTGGTGAACTTCATCGACATGCTCTCACACGCTCGCACGGAGTCGAAGATGGTGCGCGAACTGGCCAACAACGAGTCGGCCTATCGCAGCATCACCCTCAGCTGGTTCCGCCACTCTGTGCTGGCCGACCTCTTCAAGCTCTTGGCACAAAGCGACCGCACCATCATCATCACCACCGATCACGGCAGCATACGTGCCGACAAGCCTGTGAAGATCATTGGCGACCGCAACACCAACACCAACCTGCGCTACAAGTTGGGCAAGAACCTGAGCTACAATCCCAAAGAGGTGTTCGTCATCAAAGACCCGCACAAGGCGCAGCTGCCCGCTCCGAACCTCAGCACGGCCTACGTCTTCGCCACAGGCAACGCTTTCTTCGCCTATCCGAACAACTACAATTACTATGTGTCTTACTACAAAGACACATTCCAGCACGGCGGCATCTCTATGGAAGAGATGATCATCCCTCTCATCACGCTCCGCACCCGACGCCGGACGAGGGCTGAAGCGTGAGGTGAGTGGTGAAAGGTTCGTGCCAAAAACAACATTGATGATAAGAACAAGCAACCAAATGGAAATCAGAATAGAGAATCTCAACGACCTACGTCGCGCCGCACAGCAGTTTCTGACGGCCATCCCTGCCGAGGCCCAGGTCATCGCCTTCTACGGTTCGATGGGAAGCGGCAAGACCACCTTTATCAAAGCTCTTTGCGAAGAGCTTGGCGTAGAAGATGTCATCACATCGCCCACCTTCGCCATCGTCAATGAGTACACCCCCCACGGGGGTGATAGGAGCGGAGCCATCTTCCACTTCGATTTCTACCGCATACGCCGCCTCGAGGAGGTCTACGACATGGGCTACGAGGAATACTTCTACGCCCCCGACAGCCTCAGCCTCATAGAATGGCCGGAACTCATCGAGCCGCTCCTGCCCGAGGACACCCTGAAGGTGCACATCGACGAGCAGCCCGACGGCAGTCGCCTTGTCACGTTCTGACATCACACCGTAAGGCACGTCACGCTCATGAAGCACATCAAAACCAACAAATAAAAACATAATAATGAAAAAGACTTATCTTCTCATCGCGACCCTCTTGGCTTGCACGCTGACGCAAGCCGCCCGCCGCATTGTGTCCAGCGATTACGTCGCTGAAAAAATCGCAGCGAAGACAACCCAGCCTGCGGACTTCTTCCAACCCTATCAGACCACCCACCTCCGCTTGCCCTCAGTGCCACTGGTGGTCTCCGACCCTTATCTCTCCATTTGGTCGCCCTTCGACCATCTCAACGACGGCACCACCCGCCATTGGGGCGACCAAGAGAAGCCCATCAGCGGATGGCTCAACATCGATGGCACCGACTACCTCTTCATGGGCGTTGCCGATGACACGAAGGCCACACAGCGCTCCGTCAGCGTCACCGCCACTTCCTCCTACTACACGTTCGCCTGCGGCCCCGTGGAGCTCGACGTAGTGTTCACCGCCCCCATGCTCATCGACGACTACGACCTGCTCTCCTCGCCGGCCAACTACCTGTCGTTCCAGGTGCGCACCACCGACGGACAAGCCCACGACTGCCGTGTGCGCATTGAAGCCTCGCCGCTCATCGCCGTCAACGAAGCCTCCCAACCGGTTGTCAGCCGTAAGGAGCAGCACAGCGGCGTGGAATACGTCTCTGTGGGCACCATCGAGCAGCCCATCCTCGCCAAGACCGGCGACTTCATCTGCATAGACTGGGGCTACCTCTACCTGCCGGCCTTCAACGGCGAGGTTTCCATCGGCAACGACCATCAGCTCGTCTGGCAGCACGCCTTCGGCACCACCCGCCAGGCGGCCACCTTCATGCTCATCGGCTACGATGAGTTGTGGGACATCGAATACATGTACCACCGCTACAAAGCCTACTGGGCACACGACGGACAGGTCAGCATCTTCCAGCACATGCGTCAACTCTACGAGCAGTACAACAGCATCATGCGCCGTTGTCGCGCACTCGACCAGACCATCTACGACGATGGCCTCCGTGCAGGCAATGCCCACTATGCTGAAATACTTTCTGCCAGCTACCGCCACGTCATTGCCGCCCACAAGCTCTTCCGCGACCACGAGGGACACCTGCTCTTCTTCTCGAAGGAGAACAACTCCAACGGTTGTGTCAACACCGTTGACCTCACCTACCCCTCGGCACCCCTCTTCCTCTGCTACAACCCTGAGCTGCAGAAGGCCATGATGACCTCCATTTTCGAATATAGCCGCACCGGCCGATGGACCAAGCCCTTCGCCACCCATGACCTCGGACAGTATCCCAAGGCCAACGGGCAGGTCTACGGTGGCGACATGCCCATCGAAGAGGCGGGCAACATGCTTACCCTTGCCGCCACGCTGTGCCGCATGGACGGATCGACCACCTATGTGGAACCCTATTGGGACATCATCACCACCTGGGCCGACTATCTCTCCGAAAACGGTCAGGATCCCGCCGAACAGCTCTGCACCGACGACTTTGCCGGCCACTGGGCCCACAACGCGAACCTCTCGCTCAAGGCTATCATGGGCATCGTCGGCTATGCCGAGATGGCTGCCATGCGCGGCTATACCGACAAGGCCGAACGTTATATGAACCGCGCACGACAGATGGCCAGCCAATGGCAACGCGACGCCCTTGACCCGCAAGGCGACCACTACCGACTGGCCTTCGACCGCGACAGCACCTGGAGCCAGAAGTACAACATCGTGTGGGACAAGCTCTGGCAGACAAACATCTTCCCCGACGAGGTGATGCAGCGCGAGTTGAAATACTACCTGCGCCAACAAAACCAGTACGGCCTGCCCCTCGACTGCCGTCGCGAATATACCAAGAGCGACTGGATCATGTGGACCGCTGCAATGGCCAAAGACAAGAAGACCTTCCTGCAGTTCGTAGAGCCCCTCTACCGCTACATCAACGAGACCACCAGCCGCGTGCCCATCAGCGACTGGCACGAGACGAAGACCGGGCAGATGGTAGCCTTCCGCGCACGCAGCGTCATCGGCGGCTACTGGATGCGCGTACTTATGGACAAAAACCAATAATCCCGAATATGAAAAGAATAGCATTTGCCATCGTCTTTGCCTGCTGCACGCTGGCAATGGCAGCACAAGAAACCATCCGGGTGAACTTCCAAGGAGCCAACCCCACAATCAGCGACTTTGCACAGGCCTTCCTCTCTTCGCACGACGATGACGAGGAAGATGACTGCATCGATGAATCGTTCAACGCCATTCAGTACGCATGGGACCAACACCGCAAAGGCATCCCCCTGAATGAAGGCACAACGCTTACCATCGACCAAAATAACGGCTACGTGCTCTACGAGTACAAACAGGACGAGCACCTGCTGAGAATCGAGATGTGCTACTGGAACGAGGCCGACCGCAAGCACAAACTGTTTGCCTACAATGTGGCGTGTTTCTACAACGGCAAACACAGTCCCGGCCAGTTCGACGGACTCACGTTCTACCGCTACGACAATGCTTCAAAGAAGATGAGCCTATATTCCGACATAGGCTTCGACGTGGAGTATAGCACTGACGACGGAGCCTGGATGTCGTACGCCCTGCCCCGCACGGGCAAGGACATCGTCGTCACCTATTGGTACGACCACAGCCAGAAACAGAAGACGCTGAAGTGGAACGGCCGCAGATTCAGCTTCTGAGCCTGCGCCCATAGCTCCAAAACAAAGCCGCTGACAGTCATTTGCCAGCGGCTTTTCTCTTTTCTCATTACAAGGATTGATCTATGCACAATACAATCTTCGTTGCAACTCAAAGTAGTGTGCCCGTATATCGGCAACAGACATCTGCAGCTTTTCCTTGGCATCACTCATGGAGTTAAACTTGATGGTGATGAAGGTCTTCAGTTTGTCTGTCCCAAGCTCCTTGAAGCCATTGTCGACATAGTATTGCAGTATCAGGTTGTCGAATTCCCGCTGCTCCTTATTCAAGGAATCCACATACTGTCTTTTCACAAGCTCCACTCGCTGAGTCCGCTCGATAGGTGTCGAGTCGTAAGCGATGTATTCAAGCACATCGAGCAAGTCGCATTTCTGCATTTTCAGCATGTCCTTCAGCAGATTCAGCTTGTCCTCAGCAAACCCAGCCTCATCCAGCGTTCTGAGCAGTTGCTCACGGGTTTCCGGGTTAGCCCATTTTTCCCTCAGGTCATCTGCACCTGAGAAGAAATCGGGAATCCTGCCAAAGAGTTTCTTCACATACTCGTCAAGGCTGATGAACTCATCGGCAAAGAATATCTTCTGCTCCCATGTCGTCTCGAGAGACAGCCTCCTACCCGTAGACAGTTTGATGTCTATCAGGTTTGTTTGCGGCCTTTCACACGTACAGGGCAGATTGCCGCATACTGGGCATACCAAGGGTTCGCCCGCCGTATCGGGAACGGTGTCTGGCAACGCATAAGGCTTCTTCTTCATGCACGTACAAGGCCAGTTGCCACAGACGGGGCAATACTGATCGCCATCCCAATCGGGGTCTTTGAACATCTCGCTTGCGCCTACAAAGTCGTAGATGGTGAAATAGTATTTCTTGTCGAACAAGCGAGTGCCACGGCCGATGATCTGCTTAAACTCCACGATGTTCCGGATAGGTCGCATCAATACGATGTTGCGCACATTGCGGGCATCTACCCCCGTACTCAACTTATAAGAAGTGGTCAGGATGGTGGGCAATAGCTTCTCGTTGTCTTGGAAGGCCCTCAATGTGGCCTCTCCCACTTCGCCGTCGTCAGCGGTCACACGCTCGCAATAGTTGCTGGCAGGCCGCCGCTTATGCTTGTTCACCATGTCGCGAACAATCATGGCATGCTTCTGGGTAGCACAGAAGATGATGGTCTTTTCGTCAGGGTCGATCTTGTTCAGGAACTCCTGCACACGGTGCTCGTCGCGCTCCTTAATCTGGATTCTGCCATTATAGAAATCCGACTCTGTGTAAATCTTTTCAGGGTCCACCTCTCCGCTTTTCACGATGTCGCCTTCCTCATACTGATAGTCATCGATGTTGCTCGTAGAGATGTCCACACGGAAGGGTACAAGGAAACCGTCCTCGATGCCTTGTTTCAGCGAGTAGGTATATACAGGATTTCCAAAGTAAGCGTAGGTATTGGCATTGTCCTTTCTTCTGGGTGTGGCTGTCATGCCCAGCTGATAGGCACTGTCGAAGTATTCCATCAGCTTTCGCCACTCGCTCTCGTCATTAGCTCCACCTCTGTGACACTCATCGATGATGATGAAGTCGAAGAAATCGCGCTCATACTGCATGTAATAGGGCTGGTCGTCGGCACCTTCAGGCAACTTGATGCCCTGCTCCTCTGCCTTCTGGGCATTGGGCGAAGTCATCATGGTCTGGAAGATGGTGAAATAAAGATTGCGGGCAGTGGGCACCCTGTAGTTATTTTTCTTCAATTCCTTGGGTGTGATGCGGCACATCGCATCTTCGGGGAACTGGTCGAAGTCGTTGATGGCCTGATTGGCCAGAATGTTCCTGTCGGCAATGAACAGGATTCTTGGGGCTCGCTCAACACCCTTCGTACACCATTTTGTTTGCGTCAGTTTCCAACAAATCTGGAAAGCCGTATACGTCTTTCCTGTTCCTGTGGCCATGGTCAGCAAGATACGGTTGTGCTGCTTGGCCACAGCCTCCAGCACGTTCTTGATGGCTATCTCCTGATAGTAGCGAGGCTGGCGGCCACCGCTGCGATTCAGGGCGCAGAGATTGAACTTGTCGCGCCAAGGATTTGCCTCCGGGAAGGTCATCTGCCACAAATCTTGTGGCGATGGGAAGTTGTCGATATCCTGTTCCTTGCTGGGAATGATATACTCTCCCTTACTGTTCTTGATGCCCATGTCGATGAACCAAATCTCGTCGCCGTTCGTGCTGTAGGTATAACGAATCTTCAGCGCATCGGCATAGAGCTTGGCTTGGTCCACCCCTTCAGCCACATCCTTCTCGTCGCTCTTGGCCTCTATCACGGCCAGTTTCTGCCCCTTGTATTCCAAGATATAGTCAGCCTTCTTCGGGTTCTTGTTGCCGGTTGTCGTGATGCGACCAGGCGCAATATAAGCACTCTGCTCCACCAGAATCTTACTTCCCGGAACGATCCCCCATCCAGCATCCCTCAGCTTGGGGTCAATCTTGTTGAATCGTGTCTGCGCTTCGTTCATAGTCTATTCCTTGTCTGTATTATCTTGTTCCACTATTCTTTTTTCCAAATCCTCCAGCATCTTCAGGTCATCAGCATCAGCTGTTTGCGCTTCCAACTGTTTACGCTTGGCGTTGAAAGCATCATAGACCTGCTTAGCTGTTTCCTCAGCTTCGTAGTTTGTAATACTACCAGCACCTTGCAGTATGTCTTTTTCCTGAAATGTCAGCAGACTGTCCACATTCTTCCGCCAATAGTCAAGCGTGAGATCACGGCGCCCTTTCACCCGTTCTTCAGCACTTGTCAGGAAGATATCTACCAAACGATTCAATGAGTCGATTTCCTCAGTCTGCAGGTAGTTCTTGGCGATGATTACATCACCCTTTCTTACGATACTGCCTTTCCATGCGGTGAGTCCCATATTGGGCTGGTTGGCATCTGCGCGACTGACTATCAATTCTGCCGCCGTCTGATGAGTGACGGCATAAAGCAGTTTGTTCTGCGTCTCTGCGAAAAACATCTGAGTTGCCTTGTCGCTCTTATCGTAGTCGCTGCTGAGCGCAAACAGGTCTCGTATCTTCTGATAGAATCGCTTCTCTGAAGCACGGATATCACGGATGCGGAGCAGCAATTCATCGAAGTAGTCGGGTCGTCCGTCCGGATTCTTCAGCCGGTCGTCATCCATCGTGAACCCTTTCACCAGATATTCCGTCAGATGCTCAGTGGCCCACTGCCTAAACTGCGTGCCGCGAACACCCCGCACACGATATCCTACGGCTATAATCATCTCCAATGAGTAGAATACTACATTATAATTCTTGCCATCAGCGGCAGTTGTCAAATATTCTTTGACAACTGAATTTTCATGTAATTCCTTTTCTTTCAGTATGTTAATGATATGATAACTGATGGTCTGCTTGGAGGTGGCAAAAAGTTCTGCCATCTGTTGTTGGTTCAGCCAGATCTTGCCATCCTTGGCATAGAGGGCTACTGATGCACGTCCGTCAGCTGTGCGATATATGATGATATTCTGCTGTTCGTCCATTGTTTATTCGAATACTTGTCGTAATATGGCTTGTTTCAATGCGTCGCACTCCTGAGAAATCTTGTCGTAGTTTGCCTGGAGGCGGTCAACCTTTGATTTGAGGGAGTCGAGAGTGGCAACAATTGCTTGCTGCTCATCGTTTGATGGATATTGAATAGAAACTGTGCTTAACTTTGCTTGTGAGAAAGTGGGTATTGCTGTTCCGGATACAAAATGATCAAACTCGCCGAGAACCCTAAACGTCCGCAATTGATAAGCAAAAAACGCTTTGTTTATCTTACAATTCTTTAATACAACAGACTGAGGGTTAATTGTAGCTTCATGTGGTAATCCTTGTACCAAAGCACTTTTACCATAAGATGATCCTGTCTTAACCAAAAGTATATCTCCATCAAAGATTTTTATTTCTGGTGACTCTTCATATTTAAACCAAGAAATATAGGTTAGTTTGGTATAATCCATTTTACCATCTTGTATATTTGAGGGGCTTAGAGATATAGCTCCATCTGATGGAGATTGTACTAAATCTTTTGTTGTATAACCTCTAAAACCTATTCTACCGTAAATTTCACAGATTTCTCCAAGTGTATTCTCTTCCCATCCTTTTTTCGACACCATAGTCTCTTCGAGTGCTTTTTGGAAGAGGGCTTTGGCTTCATTGAGGGCTTTTTCTGCATTAGCCTTCATCGCATCTATCTTTGCAAAAGCAGAGTCAAGATAATCAACGATGGATTGCTGTTCGGAGAGAGGAGGAATTGGGATTATGATTTCTTCGAC
>JAEEGL012511471.1_pt1 | contig 12162 bp, 16 predicted proteins | sample 9134231 | NCBI WGS metagenome assembly JAEEGL01 (sample SAMN16246548, study PRJNA631951) | gut metagenome | biome: gut microbiome; feature: rumen; material: fiber-attached | host: Bos | place: Iran: Karaj | collected 2018-10
CCTTGTTCTTCTGGGGTAAGAAGAGATCCAATTAATTTTTGTCAAGTCCTTTACGAAAGACCCGAAATTTGGGTCTTTTTTGGTGCGTTACAAATTATCTATTTTGTAAAGAGAAAATGCATAGCGCTAAAATTCTTAAATTTCCCCATAGTTATCGATATATTTCCAAATCTGAAGCATGGATTAGATATTCTATCTAAAAAAATTTTTCGAAAATTCAAAAAAAATAACCCAAAAAATCAGGATATCTAATAGCGTTGGAGGAAAAATGCGTATGCATCAAAATATCGGTAGATACAAAGAAGAAGAATTCGTCAGAGCCATCGATGGCAAAAAGGTTGAAGACTTATCTCATAACCTAAAACACATGATGAGAGAAATCTATGGTTTCTTTGAACCAGAAGAGATCGTCTCAGCCGGCCTTGTAGAGAACTTCCAGAAACCGGATTTCTACATCGAGTACAAAGGAGATAGAAAATATATCTCCTTAAAAAGTGGTAGAGCCACTACCGTAGGAGAAGAACAACTGAAAAGCTTTGTTCTCTATTTAAGAGGTAAGGGCATCTCAAAAGAATCACAAAAAACCATTCTCTACAATCATTTCAGCGACGGAACAATGGATGGCTCTGGAAAAGAAAGAATCGATTACATCACCTTCAAAGCGAGCCTGAATGACAAAATCAAACTGCTTAACGAGGAACTCAATCGCGACAAGAAATTCGTGATCGATTTTGTCGTTCGCCATGTCTTCAAAGGAACGGTCGAAACTTATCAGGAAGCCGACTATATCTATTTCGGCGATGTAAACTATGGCGTTGTCTGCTCAAAGGCACAAGTCATCAAGCATCTCTATCGAAGAGACTGGAGTTTCATGGATAATCCACACATTGGACCATTGCAGTTTAAAGCGCATGCCAGATATGTCGGAAAAGAAATCAAATACGAGCATAAACGATGGATGGTCGACATCTGGTGGGCAAACCTTGGACCAGACATGCAGTATATTGCGGAGCGCTATGATGGTTAAGCCTAATTTATTTCAAAGGAGCAATCCTTGGGTCAAGACAATCTTTCAGATGACCAAAAATGTTGCTAAACTTCCCAAAGGAAGAAACACCGCGACGGAACAAAACGACGTCAAGAAGGAGAAGACAAAACACATCGATAAGGAACACAAGTAGATAAAAGAACAGACCGACGGATCACGGCGCTCATAACCTGAAGGTCTTGTATATAGGTTTAGTAACGAAAAAAAGACCCCGAAGGGTCTTTTTGATTTTTCATTGGTAGCGGGGAAAGGATTCGAACCAATGACCTTCAGGTTATGAGCCTGACGAGCTACCACTGCTCTACCCCGCGATATAGGAAAGGCTTTGTTCAAGCGTTAACTATTATATAAGGAGTCAGGCTCAAAAGCAAGAGTTTATCAAAATCCGTGCAATTTTCAAGGAATTCACGATATAATCTATTGATATGAAAAAAGCACTTCTTGTAACCAATGGTTATTTCAAAAACCAAAACAATGAATATAAAGCCGCTCGCCTAAAGGAAGAATTCCTTCCGTTAGGTATTTCTGTTGAAGTCAAAGATGCCGTGGAACTATTACCTCTTTGTGATGGACAGGATATCAATCTAGACTTGTCTTCCTACACCTTTGCTATCGACCTAGATAAGGATAACTATCTAGCCAAGGTGTTATCCTTAAAGCTCCCCTTGTTCAATTCGTATGAATCCATGATGCTATCCGATGATAAGATGCTCTCTATCTTGGCGTTATATCATTCAGGTGTAAACGCTCCTGTTACCATTCCTGCTCCTTTATGCTATACACCAAAACCGGATGATCAGACCATGAAGAGATTTCTTGACCGAGTAGAAAAAGAACTTGGCTATCCACTTGTCTTTAAAGAATGCCATGGTTCTTTGGGCAAACAGGTTTTGTTGATTCATGACAGAACAGAGTTAGAAGAAATCGAACAAAAATATCTGATGACTCAGCATTTCTATGAGAAATTCCTTTCTAAGCATAAAGGTCATGATTACCGAATCATTGTCATCGGCGATGAAGTCATCGCCTGTATGGAAAGAAAGAATGAACATGATTTCCGCTCCAATATCGCTTTAGGTGGTATCGGCAGAGATGTGACTAGTACCTTGCCTCAGGCATATAAGGATTTAGCCTTGAAAGCTTCTAAGGCTTTAGGTCTGATTTATGCTGGTATCGATGTGGGAACCGATGAAAACGAAAATCCGATTTTCATTGAAGCCAACGGAAATGCTTTCTTCACCGAAATTGAAAAAGTCTCCGGAATCAATATTGCCAAAAAACTTGCTGAATATATTGCAAAACAAATCAAGTGAAATAAGAGAAACGTTTTTAAGCGCAAGGATTTGTGCTAAAATTTTGGCATGCAAAATTTCATGAAATCTGATTATCAAGCGTTTGTTTTCGATATGGATGGGACAATTGTCTCCACCGTTGAGGATATCTGTGATGCAGTTAACTATTCTTTGATTCAGCATCACTTTACTCCTATCAGCTATGAAGAATGTACATCCTATTTAGGTAATGGCTCTGTCAAACTGATTCAAAGAGCGATGCACCATGAAAGACAAGACCTCTTTCAAAGCGTCTTTGATGTTTATTACGACTACTATCTGAAACACTATCAGGTCAAGACTAAACCATACGATGGGCTTCTTGATGCTTTAGCCTATGCTAAAAGCAAGGGAATACTCTTATTTATCTACACCAATAAACCTGAGAAAATCGCCTTAGAGATTGAAAAGAATCTCTTTCCGAAAGGAACGTTTGAGAAGATGGTCGGCATTCCTCTTGGAGGTGTGACCAAACCCGATCCAGAAGCCTTCATTCAAGCGGTCAAGGATTATCATCTGGATTATCAGAAAGTTGCTTATTTTGGCGATTCTACCACGGATATTCAAACCGCCTACAATCTGAACATGAAGACCATTTGTTCTGTCTTATGGGGATATCAGACACTTGAACAATTAAAAGAATATCCAATTCAGCCAAATTTCTATTTGCACGATACGAAAGAAATTAAGCGAATTGTAGATTTAAAACTAAAATGATTTTTCACACTTTGGAAAAAGAGAAAAAGGTGTTTCTTTTCTCAATAATTTATTGAAATCATTTCGATATCTCATTAAAATAGTTTAAATATTTTTGGAAGGGAGAACGCGAACATGATTATTCTTACGGGGCCATCCGCATCAGGAAAGACAGCAACTTGCCTTTACCTTCAGGATCACTACGGTATTAAGAAAGTCATTACTCACACCACCAGACCGATGAGACATGGTGAAGTCAACGATGTTGACTATCATTTTGTCAGTAAGGAAGAATTCCAGAGAATGGTAGACAACGATGAATTTGTCGAACATGTCACCTTCAACGGCAATAGCTATGGCACTTCCAAAAAAGAAGTTCGCATCGATAAGTGCATGGCTCTTGAAATCAATGGCGCCATGACCTACAAGTCCTTCAACGATCCAAAGATTGTTCTCTTCTATATGCATCTTGATGAAGCTACCTGCAAAGAGAGAATGCTTGCCAGAGGCGATGAACCAGCCAGAGTTGAAGCCCGTATCGAAAATGATAAAAATGCCTTCCACCTCACTGATGATCAGATTGCCAAGATCGATATCAATGTGGATACCAAGAAATATAATCTTGAAGAAGTCTCTGCCTATATCTACAAGAAATACATGGAGACCTTAAAGGCTCGTGGCATTGACTACGAAAAAGAATTAGAAAATCTCTAGAACAACAAAAGCCTTCCGCTGAGATAACGGAAGGCTTTTAATATGATCTGATTTCGTTTAAGAGAACATCTCTTTCGTCGAATTCAATTTCTTCATTTTTCTGGAAATCGTAAGCGACGCCGATGGTATAAAGATAATTTCTTCGATTGGTTAAGTAGTTGTTGTAGTACTGCTTGCCATAGCCCATACGGATATTGCCGTTGAAACCGACAACAGGAACAATCATCAAACCTGGCTTGTCCACGATGGTCTTAGGATCTAAGACTGGTTCAAGAATGTTGTGCTTATCCTTTCTGTAGGTGGTTGTTTGTTGATCTGGCTGAAGATCATATCGCCTTGAGATAAGACGATTGGTAAACAAACAACTTTTTCATCCTGCAGAGCTTTGACAATCAGATAATTCGTGTCGATTTCGTTATTTATTGGTGAATAGACATAGATGTATTTGGCTTCCTGATATCTCTTGTCACGCAAAATATCTTCGGTCATTTTCAGTGACCGTTCACGGACGAATTCAGCGGAGAGTGAGTTGCGTTGACAAATAATTCCTTTTCTGATATCTGATTGAGTCATGAGTTTAATATACTCAACGTGAAAGAATAATACAATAGCATGAAATCGCTTTACTGATGCTTTTTTGTCATTTGCTCATTTGCTAGTGTTAACTTCATTATGTAGCAATGCATTGGAGTAAAGTTGCCCTCTCTGGTACCAAAAGCGCAACTCACTATCCTTGTCAACGAGTTGTTTTGTCAGTTTGAAAAAAACCTTTTTCTTTTCTTGATTTCTCCTCTTTCCCATGAAATCTAAAAAAATAGCAACATGTGGGTAGTCACCTATATTTCAAGTTGCTTACTTTTTCCTAGGAAACTCTGAATCGTTTTTATAATGGGAGTATGAAACAACTACAACGAGTGATACTTGCCATCGATTTGAAATCCTTCTATGCGTCAGTTGAATGCCTAGACAGGAACCTGGATCCCTTTAAGACGCCCCTTGTCGTCGCCGATGAATCCAGAGGAGACGGAACCATCGTTTTAGCTGCTTCTCCCTTCATCAAGGAAAAATATGGAGTGAAATCCCGTTGTCGTTTATTTGACGTCCCTAAGGACATTCCGGGCTTGATTATTGCTCAACCTAAGATGAAACGATATCTGGAAATTTCCGCAAAGATCAATTCCATCTATTTGGATTACGTCTCTGAAGAAGATCTCTTTGTCTATTCGATTGATGAATCTTTCTTAGATTGTACAAACTATCTCTCGCTTCATCAGGATACGCCTAAAAGCTATGCTAAAAAGATCATCAATGATATCAGACATAAGACGGGTCTTACTGTCACAGCTGGCATAGGTAAAAACATGTTCATGGCGAAAGCCTGCATGGATATTGAAGCCAAGAAAAATAAAGACTTTCTCGCTCAGTGGGATTACGATGATATCCCCAAACATCTATGGCCAATTACCCCGCTAAGCAAAATGTGGGGTATCGGTTCAAGAATGGAAAAAAGACTCAATAGAATGGGCTTTTATTGCGTCGGTGATATCGCCTGCTCTGATCCTGATTTTCTCAAGAAGCAAATCGGCGTCATCGGAGAAGAAATCTATTATCACGCCCTAGGCTATGATGACGCTTTGTTACAAGATACCTATGTTTCGAATAATCATTCCTTGTCCGTTGGTCAAGTTCTGTTAAGAGACTATTGTGATGAGGAAATGCCAATTGTCATCCGCGATATGGCAATCGAACTATCCGACAGAATGTTTGAAGAAAAGGTTTTAGCAAATACTTTCCTACTCTACATCGGAAATAAAGACCATGGTGGCTTTGGTAAGAAAATCGGCTTCTATACCCCTACTGACAGCGCTGAAAAGATCGGTAGAGAAGCGGTCACAAAGTACATGGAACACAAACAATTGTTCAAGGATGACAATGAGTTGTTTCGACAAGTTATGCTTGTCGCAGTCGATGCTATTCCAAGAGATAACTATCAACCTTCGCTATTTGAAGATTATGAAGAAGACTGCAAGTTAAGGACATTAGAAGAAACCCTAGTAGAAATCAGAAAACGTTATGGGGCACTTAAAGCTATGCCTTGCTCCGCTTTAAGTCTGTCTAGCACATTTATCACCAGGAGCAATCAAGTAGGAGGACATCACGCATGAGAGGTATGAAGAAATGGTTGCCATTCAAATCTTTGTCTGGCCAATATGAAGAACTCGATAAGATGAAATCAAGCCGTAAAAAAGTAGCGATGCCAGAGCTGTCAGTCGATCAGATTGATGAACTCAATCGCGTTTTGGTCAATCTACAGAAAGGCGATGCTGTGGAAGTCACCTACTATCACGATGGAGAGATTCATCGTAAGAAGGGTGTGTTTGTGAAATGTGATGGCTATACTCAGACAGTATGGTTTAAAGGCTTTGCCCTTCCTTTCCGCTCACTTTTGAAATTTGACAGCTAAAAAATATATTTTCTAGTAAAATTTTACTGAAAAATGGAATATATTATGTGAAAGGAGCACTGTGATGGAACTTTTCTCTTTACATAGAGTTAATAATTATATATACTAACCTAGGCCTTTTTTTCTGGAAAGGCTATATACTTTTCTGCCGATTCATGATGTAGAACCGGCCGGAAGACCATAGGAGGGTATAGATAGCATGAAAAATTATGAACTCATGTACATTCTCATGCCAAATCTCGAAGAAGAAGCTTTAAAGGCTGAAAACGCCGCTCTTCAGAAGATTATCACTGACAATGGTGGCAAGATCACTGGTGTCAATGAATGGGGTATGAGAGACCTGGCTTATGAAATCAAGAAACAGACTAAGGGTTACTATGTCGTTGTCAACTTCACTGCTGAAGGTAGTGTCAACGCCAAGTTCAACTCTATCGTCTCCCTTGATCCAAAGGTCATGAGATTCCTTATCACAGTTGCCAACAACTAATTGAAAAGGAGAAAGTAGAATTATGGCTGGAATGAATCGTTGTGTCTTAGTTGGTCGCTTAGTCAGAGATCCAGAACTCAAGAGAACAAACTCTGGTGCTTCTGTGACTTCTTTCACGATTGCGATTGACAATCCATCTAGAAATGGTAACGACAAAACTACGTCCTTTATCCCTTGCACCTGTTGGAACAAGACTGCTGAAAACGTTGCTAAGTATTGCTCAAAAGGCTCACTTATCGGTGTTGATGGCAGATTGAATCAGAGAAGCTATGAAGATCGCAATGGTGGCAAACGCTCCGTTGTTGAAGTCATTGCTGAAACGGTTCAGTTCCTTGAACGCAAAGGTGAAGCTGGCGGTTTTGATTCCGATATGCCAACTGATAGCGGCGCAGATAATTCTACCATCACTCACGAGGGCATTGATTCCTCTGATGATGACTTGCCGTTCTAAGCTTAGGTCGTCCTAAGCGGAAAGGATAACAAGAACATGTTCCGTAGAGTTAAACCAAAGAGAAAGTTCTGCTATTTCACCAAGAATCATATCAAGTATATCGACTATAAGGATGTCGAACTTTTAAAGAAGTACATCTCTCCATCTGGAAAGATCACTCCAAGAAAGATCACCGGCACTTCTTCTAAGTATCAGAGAATGTTAGCTGTCGCCATCAAGCGCGCCAGATTCATGGCTCTCTTACCATATGTCGCTGACTAATTCTTAGTAAATTAAAGAATGAAATGTAAAACCTCGCACTACATCATGCGAGGTTTTTTAATTTGTTTGATCGGTGGTTTGTTATAATAACGTTATGTCAGACATTCAGGACTATCTTTTATCACAAGCAGATCAGAAGTATCGTGATTTTACTTTGCCTTTGATCCCTAATATCGAAGAAAAGACATTCATTGGTGTAAGATTACCAGTTTTGAAGAAATATGCAAAAGAACTGGATGAAAACAGCAAAAAGGAGTTTTTGAATGCTTTGCCGCATCAGTATCATGAAGAAAACATCCTGCATTCTCTGCTTCTTTCCAATATCAAAGATTATCAGGAGTTTTTACAATATGTTGATGCCTTTCTTCCTTTTGTCAGCAACTGGGCTGTGTGTGATTCCTTATGCAATAAACATTTGAATAAGCATAAATCAGAACTGATTAAAGAAGTCTATAAGTGGCTGAAAAGTAAAGAGGTGTATCGTGTCAGATATGCAATAAAGTGTCTGATGAGTTACTATCTTGATGATGATTTCAAAGAAGAACATATCGAAAAAGTCGCGGAAGTCAAATTAGCGGATTACTATGTAAAGATGATGATTGCCTGGTATCTTGCCACGGGCTTAGCAAAGAATTATGATTCCTTTGTTAAAGTTATGGAATGCCATAGATTTGATGATTTTACGCACAATAAAGCCATTCAGAAAGCCGTGGAATCCTATCGTGTCAGCGATGAACATAAAGCGTATCTCAAAACCCTTAAGATCAAATAAAAAGGCTTAGCCCATCGTGAAATGAGACTAAGCCAACAGAGAAAAGAAACTTATTTGTTATTCACCTAATCCGACAAAGAGATTACGAATAAACGACCACAATTGAGGGTATTTTGCATCGATAGCGGCTGCGATTTCTTCTTTGGTAAAAGAAATCGTACCGTTTTCGGTTGAGAAAGCGAGAGCACCGCTTGCTTTTGCCCCATACGAGATTTGCGAACCAAAGCTTGCTGCGCCGATGCTATACATACCACCGGCGATAGCGCCATAGGATATGACACCATAGGTAAGGGCACCAAAAGCCATCAGTCCGACAGCAAAAGAACCAAAGGATAAGGCACCGATAGCAAACGTTGCTAAGGCAACTAAGCCGATAGCAAGAATGCCCAAGGAGAGAATACCAAAGGATAAAAAGCCAAGAGATAAAACACCAAAAGCGATGTTACCGATAGCAATGACACCTTTGGCAACGTGATGACCAAAGCCTATATTGATATGAACGAGTGGTAGATTGCCAATCTTGGTCTTGCTCTTGAATTCATAGCTGCTGCGTAAGATGTTGACGTGTAAGCCGTAGATATTGTTTCCTTTTGATTCGATATGAATGATAGGATCTTCCTTTTTATAGGATAATAGTTCATCAGTAGAGATTTCAAATTCTTTGGCCAAAGCGACGATGCTATCCATATCTGGCGTGGATAAACCAGCTTCCCAGTTGGATATCGTCTGACGTGTGACATGAATGACGTCTCCTAATTCTTCCTGAGAATAACCTTTAGCTTTTCTCAGATTGTAGAGTTTTTCTTTAAATTCCATATTTGTGTTCCTCATGGCCATCATTTTAAAGTTTCTGCCATATATAAGTCTACAAAAGATAGAGAACATTTTGTCAAAACTTTTTAACATTCTTCTTTTTGTAAAGTAAAGACTGATTTTACTTGTTCAGTATCTATCAGTATAAATATCAGCGTAAAGTGGACATTGACAATAAATAATATTCTAAAAACGATGATTTAAATCCGATATAGAATGATTGGCCAACTTCAAATTAGGATAGAAAAGTGTTGATTGAGCATATAGAAAATGGTGCAACGATTGTATCTCTAAGTGCATCTTGATTGACTGATTTTTTCCCCTGGGATAAAATTGAAGAAAACGGAGGTCATGTATGAAATTAGCCATTCGTTATTTCACCAAAAGTAAGAAGGGCAATACGGAAAAGATTGCCAAGTTTGTTTCCGAGAAGTTATCATTACCTGCCTTAGATGTCACCCACCCATTAGACGAAGAAGTCGATACATTGCTCTTGATCAACGCCATGTATGCGGCTGATGTCGATAAAGCCATCAAGGACTTCCTTGTGGCCAACAAGGATAAGATCAAGTCTTTGATCAACATCAACAGTTCTGCTAGCGGCGCTAGCACCCTTAAAGCCATCAAGAAGGTCTGCGACAAGGAAAACATCCCGGTATCGGATAAAGAATTCCACACCATCGCTTCCTGGCTATTCATCAATAAGGGTCGCCCTAACGAAGAAGACTTCCGCCATCTAGCTGAATTCCTCGATACGATTGAAAGATAAACGAAAAACTTGCCACCGCTGTATCTAACTCATCAGTCTGATACGGCACAGGCAAGTTTTTAATTGTTAATATTTGATGTTTTTTTCTTCAATGAAGGCGCTATAGACCTTATCGAAGGATTGTGTGACTTCTTCAACTGGATCGCTGCAATCCGTCTTTAACCAACCCATACAGGTGTTATAGACTGCACCAGCCAAGAAATAGAGGAAGTAGTCGTTGTAGTCAGATGGAACAGGACGCTTCTCTAGGAATTCATTGTTGAGATAATCCAAGAAGAAATGATCTAAGTGAGCTTTTTGCAAGGACTTGACGATTTCCTTCTTTTCTTTGAAGGCTAAGAAGATTGCTCTGATCACAGCCTTCCAATCCTTTTCCATGATCAGGTCGAGAACGGAAAGCAGGAATTTATCCTTGGCGATACCAAAGTAAGTGAGCAAGACATCTTCTTTACTATCAAAATGACGATAATAAGTAACACGGCTGACACCGGCCTTCTGAACAATTTCAGTGATGCTGATTTTAGAAAAATCTTTCTTTGCCATAAGTTCTAACAGAGCGGTGGTAATGGACTCTTCGACAACATTATATTTCATAACAAATCTATCTCCTTTCACCGGATTACATTAATTGTAGCAATGTTTCATCAAAATATAAAGTGAAAATGAAAACTTTGTATAAATTATGAGACAAAAATTTATATTTTTAAGAGTTTTTGGTTAATTTTACGAATTAGACAAATATATATTGGGAGGAACAGCAAAAAGAAACCGAAGATGGTCACATAGGAAAGATAATCACTGAACAATTCTCTTACCGCTGCAGAATGCCAGGGCTGGAAAAATTCATGGAAGAATTGGCTGTGGAAGAAATTGCCATCCACACTCTTGAACATGGAGAAGGTGGAAGCCTGTCCACCAATATAGCTGGTAGGAGAAGCCATACCTAGGACAAAAGCAACACAAACGATGATACCGATTACCATGATACGATAATGGTTCAAAGGATAAGCCATGGAAATCATCACCACTAGACCAGCCATGGTGGTCAGGATGGAAATGAGGGAACTGACATTATTAGAGGAGATTAGAGGCTTATGATTGAAACCCTGAGGTATCTGGTTCATCAGAATAGGTAATAAGACAGCAATGACCACAAGCATGCCAGAAAGCAGTGCCTTAGGTAGGACATTACTCTTGAAATTTCCGCGGATAGGTTGCTTTGTTCCTTCCATCGAAAGAAGGAAACCGCCGATGGCAGTAACACAGGTCTGCATCATATAGATGTTTTCGACATTGAACCACATCTGACCCCTTTTAAAAGGAATCAAGGCAAAAGCCAGAATGATAAATGCGCTTGTCTTCATCAAGAAGAGAGTTGCAGTTCTTTGAATATTGTTGACGACTCTTCTACCCTGACCGACAACTTCTTTTAAATGAGAAAAGTCATTATCCAGCAAAACGACATCAGAACATGCCTTGGCGGCATCGGTAGCTTTTGCGAATGTGATAGAGGCGTTAGACTTGCGCAAAGCAAGAATATCATTGACGCCATCACCAGTCATTGCAACTTTCTTTCTCTTGCTCTGCAAAGCTTCAACAATCGCTTGTTTCTGCTCTGGAGAGACGCGTGCAAAGATGGTATAGCGCTCGACAAGAGATGGTATGGTGTCGAGTTCCACACCCTCAAGAGAAATGGCTGAATCCGCATCTTTTACGCCGCAATCCTTAGCGATTTTGGAAACCGTCCAAGCATTATCGCCAGAGATGATCTTGACGTCGACATGATTGTCATAGAAGAAGGCTAGGGTATCTTTGGCTGAGGCTCTGATATTGTCGCTAAGCACGATTAGGGCAATCGCTTTGTCGTTGAGATTCAAGGCTAAGACACGCTTGCCTTCTTTGGCTTTCTTCTCTACGAACTGGTATTCTTCACCCTGCTTATCTAAAAGATAATCAGGCGCACCGAGAACCAATCTATCGCCATTTGGATAGACGATACCCGAGGATTTACTCTTGGATGAAAATGGTATGACTTCCTTGACTTCTGATTTGGTGGAACCATACTTGTTGACTAAAGCTAGAGCGGTCTGATTGTAGTCTTCAAAAGAACCCATCAAGGCACGGATATGGTCTTCTATTTCTTTTTCATCGATATAGGACTTTAATTCAACGACGCTCATTGTTCCATCGGTCAGAGTGCCTGTCTTATCTAGACATATAGTATCTACGCGAGAGAGGTTTTCTAAACTGAAGAGTTCCTGAATCATGGTCTTCTGACTGGCAAGTTTGGCAATAGAGACAGCCAAGGTGACTGAAGTAAGAAGGATAAGACCTGTTGGAATGACACCAATAGCAA
>JAEEGL012552770.1_pt1 | contig 12162 bp, 12 predicted proteins | sample 9134231 | NCBI WGS metagenome assembly JAEEGL01 (sample SAMN16246548, study PRJNA631951) | gut metagenome | biome: gut microbiome; feature: rumen; material: fiber-attached | host: Bos | place: Iran: Karaj | collected 2018-10
GCGACAACGCCCAGTTCCAGCTGCGTATAACCGGCAGCCCGCGCGCACTCGATGCAGGCCTCCGTCAGCACACGTCCGACGCCCAGACCCCAGTACGCTTTGTCGACGCTGATGCCGAATTCCGCGCGGTGCTGCATTTTATATTTCCGGAATGTACATTCGATGCCGGCCGTTCCCACGATTTTTCCGTCAATCTCTGCGACGATCTCAATCTCGTCCGCACTGTCGGTTTTCTTCTGCAGAAACTCTGCTTCCTGTGCGGCGTCAAAGCTGTTCTCATCCGGATAGGACAGCAGCCAGTCCGTCTGCGCATGCGTGAGGATGAAAATCTCGAGCACGGCTTTGCCGTCCTGTTCCGTTGCGTTGCGCAGGATGCATGTCCTTCCGTCTTTCAGCACGATGCTTCTGTTGTATTCCATGCTTCCTCACATCTTTCTTCAAAGCATTTCCGCAGTCTCATAGATGAGCCGCTCGCTCTTCTCCCAGCCGAGGCAGGCATCGGTGATGCTTTTCCCGTACACACCCCCTCCTACAGGCTGATTTCCGTCCTCAATGTAGCTTTCCACCATGAAGCCTTTGACCATCTTTTTCAGATCCCCGCTGTAATTACAGCTCAGCAGCACATCTTTCAGGATGCGCGGCTGCTCGAAAGGATTCTTGCCGCTGTTTGCGTGGTTGCAGTCTATGACCACAGCAGGATTCTTCAGATCCCACTTGGCGTAAAGTTCCGCCAGATAGATGAGCGTCTCATAGTGATAATTCGGATGGGTGACGCCCTGTCTGTTCACATATCCGCGGAGAATGGCATGCGCGAAAGGATTGCCGAAGGAATGCCCCTCCCATCCCCTGTAGATGAAATCATGCTGATGCTGTGCCGCAAGGATGGCGTTCATCATGACGGACAGGTCTCCGCTCGTGGGATTCTTCATCCCCACAGGGCACTCGATGGCACTTGCGGTGAGGCGGTGCTGCTGATCCTCTACGGACCGTGCACCTACTGCCACATAGGCAAGCAGGTCGTCTATGTATTTGAAGTTTTCCGGATAGAGCATCTCGTCCGCGCATGCAAATCCGGTCTCCTTCACCGCTCTCATGTGCAGCTCCCGCGTAGCGATGATGCCCTTGAACAGATCCGGGCTCGCATTCGGGTCCGGCTGGTGGACGAGCCCTTTATAGCCCTCTCCGGTGGTCCTGGCTTTGTTGGTATAGATGCGGGGTACGATCAGCAGCTTATCTTTTACCTTCTCCTGTACGGGGATCAGACGGGATATATAATCGATGACACTGTCCTCATTGTCTGCCGAGCAGGGGCCGATGATCAGGACCAGCTTGTCACTTCTGCCGGAAAAGATTGCCTTGAGTTCCGCGGTTTTCTTTTCAACGATTGCGGCCATGGATCCCGTTAGGGGATACATCTCCTTGGTCTCCATGGGTATGGTGAGCTTGCGCTTGAATTCCATGTTCATATTCCATCACCTGCTTAAATGTCAAAATACGCCCTGCGTTCCGTGCTGATCCGCATCTTTTCGCGCATGCCCTCCCGGTCGCCTGCAGCAAGCAGATCGCGAAGCTCCCGGAATTCTTCAATGAAGATATCCATCTGTTTGAGGAGATCCTCCCTGTTCAGAAGGAACAGCTCGCTCCACATTTCGTCGTTTATTCTGGCGATGCGTGTCAGATCCCGGAAACTGTCTCCCGTATAATCCACGAGGTGCCGGTTGTCCGAGCAGGTCATGAGCGAGACCGCAATACAGTGGGTAAGCTGGCTGAGGAAGCCGATCATCTCGTCATGCTCCTCCGGGGAAAGCACGCTCACCTTTCGGAAGCCGAGCACCCGGCCGAGGCTCTTGCACCACTCTATCGCAGATTCCGTGTTTCTGTCCGTGGGCGTGACGATGTAGTTTGCCGGATGGAAGATCCTGTCGTCGCTGTTTTCCACTCCGTAGACCTCTCTTCCTGCCATCGGGTGGGCGGCTATAAATTCAAGGTCCGGCCGCAGCATCTCCTGAATGTCGTAGACGATGCACTTTTTCACGCCCGTGACGTCAGTCAGCAGCGCTCCGGATTTCAGCAGATGCTGATTGTCGCGGATCCACTGCTTGAAAACCTCCGGATATAGGGCAAATATAACGGCATCAGCCTCTCCAATCAACTTTTCATCCGTTTCAGCGCTGCCATAGTCGATGATTCCGTTCTCCATTGCATAATCGATTGTCTCCCACCTTCTGCTTATGGCGGTGACACGGAATCCGAGTCTTTTCAGGGCCTTTGCATAGCTGCCTCCCATGAGGCCGAGTCCTACTATCAGAATATTGCTGTCCGATATCCACTTCATAATACTTCCTCCGTCTTTACTCCGACTGATCGGAGTACCTCAAAGAAATCCGGAAAACTCTTACAGACTGCCTCCGCTCCGCATATGGTCCCGCCCGTAACGGTACAAAGAACGGAAAGCGCCATCACGATACGATGGTCCTTGTGACCGTCCAGCGGGACCTCGGGTCTTTTCACTCCGCTTCCTACGGTGATCGTGTTTTCTCCGAGGCAGATCTCCACTCCGCATTTTGCCAGTTCCTCTCTCATGGATGCAAGGCGGTCGCTTTCTTTAATGCGAAGTCTGTCTGTTCCGGAAAAGCGCCCGCCGGAATGAAGCGCTGCATAGGCAAAAAGGACTGGTCCGAGATCCGGGCAGTCGGAAATGTCAAGTTCGGCAAAGCCTGCGTCCAGAGCTCTGAAATACTCTCTGCACACTCTGTCGCCCTGGAGGCTGTTTTCGTCCAGCCCCGTCACCGGGATTCCCATGGCAAGGAAAAATGCCGAATTAGACCAATCCCCCTCCACGGTGAGCTCCTGCGGCAAATAACACTGTCCCCCAGGCACGGAGATGTACTCCGGGCTTTCCCATGCGCTCATAACGCCGAAGGCACGCATGGCTGACAGGGTCAAATCGATATACGATCTGCTTTCCACCGGCGGCAGTAGTTTGATGCGGCTGTTTCCTCCGAGCAGCGGCAGTGCAAACAGCAGACCGCTCGCGAACTGGCTGCTCACATTTCCCGCAAAGCAGTATTCTCCCGGCGGGAGTTTCCCTTTTACCGAAAGACTGTTGCCGGTCTTTTTAAACGGAAGGCCCTTCTCTGCAAACAGGCGCTCATAAACCACGAGCGGACGCTTCATCAGGCTTTCGCTTCCGATCAGCCGCGTTTCCGCCTCTGAAAGGATGCAGACAGGAATCAGAAAGCGTAAAGTACTGCCGCTTTCCCTGCAGGGAAGCACCGCGACAGCCGGGCCTTCGGGATCCGTTCCCGTTATCTCAACACAGTTTCCTTCCGTACGGACTTCCGCCCCGAGTGCTTTCAGGCAGTCGATGGTCGCAAGGATATCCTCCGAAAAGGAGACTCCTTTGATCCTGCTTTCGCCGCGGGCAAGTCCCGCGCAAATCAGCAGCCTGTGGGCCATACTCTTGCTGGGCGGTGCCTTTATCGTTCCGGACGGCAGCGACGGAAAAATGGTGACGGTCATAGCCCGGCCTCTTTCATCAGCAGTTCCATTGCCTCCGTATATCCTTTGAGACCGTGTCCGCTTATCGTGGCGATGCATGCCCGCCGGATATAACTGATCTGCCGGAAATCCTCCCGTTTGGAAACATCGGAGATGTGCACCTCCACCGTGGGGATCCCCACCGCCTTCACCGCATCGAGCAGGGCAACGCTCGTGTGTGTATATGCTGCGGGGTTAATCACGATCCCGTCTGCGGTCCCGTAAGCCTGCTGGATCCTGTCCACAAGGTCCCCCTCATGGTTGGACTGGAAGACCTCCGCCTCGATGCCGTGCTCCACCGCGAAGGAGGAGATGAGCCTGCATAACGTTTCATAGGTTTCCGCCCCGTAGATCGCAGGTTCCCGGATTCCCAGCATATTCAGATTCGGACCGTTTATCACCAGTATCTTCATTTCAGTTTCTCCAGCAATTCTTCCGTCGTTTGCTCCGGTGTCCCGCTGACTTGCAGGATCACATCCGCAGAAGCGGTATACACGGGAAATCGTTCCGTATAAAGCCAGCGCAGCTTTTCCGCATCATCGGCCAGCGGCCGGTCATCACTCGGCAGGAGAGCCTCAAGCGGTCGGTCAAGGAAAACAACCGTGCCGTTGCTCTTCAGCAGATCGACGTTCCTCTTCCGGAGAACCGCGCCTCCTCCCGTGGAGAGCACTTTTCCTCCGGAAGCCGATACCTCCTGTATCGTTTCCGTCTCCAGATCCCGGAAGGCTTTTTCTCCTTTAGTCCGGAAGATCTCCGTGATGGGCATCCCGGCTTTCTTCACGATCTCGGCATCCGTATCGACAAGTTCCCGCCCGAGTTTTTCGGACAGGATTCTGCCGATGGTGCTCTTCCCGCTGGAAGGCATGCCCGTGAGCACAATGTTCCGCTTTTCGAAGACAAGTTCGCCGAAGATGCCGTCCGTGATGTCCTGACCGAATTCCGCTCCGGTGAAATCCTCCGCCGCCAGGACAGCCTGGGCCACGAGCATATACAGGCCGTTCTCCGCCCGGATCCCTCTTTCACGCGCTTCGCAGACGAGCCTGGTCGTGAGCGGATTGTATACGACGTCGATCACGCCCTCCAGTTCCGGAAACCGGTCAAGGTCCACCGCCATTCCGTCCGGCTTCGGGTACATCCCGGAAGGTGTGGTGTTGAAGAGGATCCGTGCGGAGGCGTATTTTTCATAGGCCTCCGCATAGCTGATTGCGTCCTCTTTCCCGCCGCGGCTCATCCGGAGCACCTTTGCCGCCCCCATGGCTTTCGCCACGGCGCGGGCGGTCCTGCTGGTCCCGCCGGTCCCGGCGATCAGCACGGTCTTTCCGAGGAGTGTGAGTCCGGTTTTCTTTACCAGAGCCTCCAGACCGCCGAAATCGGTATTGTCCCCGAACAGCTTTCCTCCCCGGTTGACAATGGTGTTGACCGCGCCGATCTTTTCCGCCCGGTCGCTGATCGAGTCAAGATAAGGGATCACCGTCTGCTTATAGGGGATAGTCACGTTCACCCCGGAAAAGTCCTTCTCCTTCAGAAACGCATCCAGTCCGGCGGGTGTCAGCTCGATCAACTCATAGCTGTAGAGGCCGAGTTTTTCATGGATCTCCTTTGAAAAACTGTGTCCGAGTTTTTCTCCCAGCAGCCCGTATCTCATTTTGCACCTCCGAGCCAGTCTGTCCCGAAGCGCTGCGCCAGCAAATCACACAGGACAAGAGCCGTGACCGAATCCACGACCACTCTCGCCCGGTGGATAATCGCGGGATCGTGGCGTCCGCTGAGCAGGATCCGCGCATCCTTCCGTTCCATGAAGTCCACCGTGTCCTGTTCCGTGAAGATCGAAGGAGTCGGCTTCACCGCGCAGCGGAAAACGATGGGCATCCCGTTGCTGACCCCTCCGTTGACTCCACCGTTGTTGTTGCTGCGGGTCTTTATGCAATCTCCCTCCATACGGAAAGGATCATTGAACACGCTACCTCTGGCATCCGCCAGGTCAAAGCCTGCCCCGAACTGAACTCCTTTTATGCCCGGAACGGAGAACAGTCCGTGGGCGAGAAGGCCCTCCACGGTATCGAACCAGGGTTCTCCGACCCCGGCGGGCACTCCGGTGACCGCCGTCACCAACACGCCGCCGACGCTGTCGCCTTCCTTGGCTGCCGCGGCGATCGCTTCCTTCATTTTTTCTCCCGCGTCCTCGTCCAGCACAGCAAACGGCATTCCGTTCAGCCTGCGGATATCCTCCTCGAGTTCGGAGAATGCGCGGTCTTTGATCCCGCCGCAGCTTGCGATATGAGTGCCTATGGCGATTCCCCTGGTCCGCAGCGCCGTGAGCGCCACCGCACCGGCCGCTGTGAGAGCGGCCGTGATCCTGCCGGAGAAATGCCCGCCTCCCCGGAAGTCTTCAAAGCCGTGATATTTGGCATAGGCCGTGAAGTCTGCGTGTCCGGGCCTTGCAAGGCTGCGGGTCGCTTAGTAATCACGGCTTTTCGTGTCTGTATTGCGGATGACAATGCACAGGGGCGTTCCCGTGGTCTTTCCGTTGAACACGCCGCTGAGGATCTCAAACTGATCTTCCTCCACCCGGGACGTGGAGATCTTCCCGTACGGGCGCCTCAAACCGAGCTGATGGCGGATGAATTCCGTATCCACCGGGATCCCCGGAGCAAGTCCGTCCACCACGGTTCCCACCGCGGGGCCGTGGCTCTCTCCGAACAGCGTTACGCAGACGCTCGATCCAAATGTGTTTTTCATGCATACACCACCATTTTAATAAGATCTTTGAGATCTTCCGGCAAAACGCTCTCCATTGTGAAGCTGCCCGGCGCGGGGACTTTTACCACCGTGATCTTCCCGGCGGACATTTTTTTATCATGCATCACGGCCTCCAGGACCGCCTTCGGATCTGCCCGGACCGAAAGTGGCAGACCGAGCTTTTCGAGCACCGGGATGAGCCTTGCCCGCACTTCTTCCGAGCACATGGGGATCATGCCCAGCGCAACGCACTCCCCGTGTAGAAGCCCTGTCACACTCTCGATCCCGTGGCCGATGGTATGGCCGAAGTTCAGGATCTTCCGCAGGCCGCTTTCCCGCTCATCAGCTTCGACCACTTTCTTTTTCACCCGCAATGCGGCCTCGATCACCTGTTCGGGATCGGCTCCAGCGTCTTCGGTCTCAAAGAATGAAAACAGCTTTTCGTCCGCTATCAGTCCTGCCTTCAGCGCTTCCGCGAGACCGTTCGAGATCTGCCTCGGAGGCAGGGTCGCAAGCGTGTCCGGATCGATGAGGACCTTCTTCGGCTGCCAGAACGCTCCGACTATGTTCTTCGCCCCACGGAGGTTCACGGCAGCCTTTCCGCCGATGGAGCTGTCCACCTGAGAAAGGACCGTGGTGGGCACATTGTAAAAATCGATGCCCCTCATATAGCAGGCGGCGGCAAATCCGGCCAGATCTCCCACCACACCTCCGCCGACGGCGCATATACAGTCGGACCGGGTAAATCCCTCTTCAAGCATCGCCCCGAGCAGCTCTTCCAACACGGCAAAACTCTTGCTGCCCTCCCCGGAGGGGATGGTGTGGATGAAGGAGTCCTCGCACTGACGCGTCAGTGTTTGGGCATACTCGCGGGGGACCAGTTCCCCCGTCACGACCATCACTTTTCTCTTCAGGTTGAGCAATTCCCCCGCCCTGCGAAGACAGCCGCGTTCAAGGACGATATCGTAAAAATCGGGCCCGAGTTCCATCCGCAAGACTGCGCCGTCCCGCTCCTGCCCGGATATCTGTCCGCTGATCCGTTTCTCCTGCAGGCTCTTGCTGATATTCATGGTGTTCTGAAGGAACTGCGCATAATACGGCCGCAGCTCCGGATCTCCGATCAGTCCGTCGGCCTCCGAGAGCTTTTTGGCCTCCTGTGCCTTATCCTCCACAGGCAGACCATGCTCTTTTTTATAATCGGCAACGGCCCGGACGGCTTCCATCCGTTCCTCGAAGAGTTTTGCCATCTGCCGGTCTGCATTTGCAATCTTTTCTCTTGCCTGTTCCAGTTTCATCCTGCAGTGTGCCTTTCAAGCTTTTTTCTCATATCTGTATGATATATAAAATGAGCTGCCCTGTCTAGAACAAACAGAGCCGCTCTGGCAAAAAAACGCACTTTTTCGACCTTATTTCTTTGAATTTGCGGAACGTTCATCCGGACTTCTTGACACACCGCCGGATGAACAGTATAGTAGCAGAAGCGATCCTTTCGGAAAGCGAATCCCTTTATAAGGACATTCTGAAATGAAAAAAATTATACCGTTTCTTCTGGCTGTCCTGTTGCTGCTTTCGGCCTGCGGCGCCCCGATGACCGCTCCCGCAAAGACCCCCGCGCCGAAACAGAGCCCTCAGGCGCAGATATCGCAGCAGACGGACCCTGTCCCTTCTCCCGCAGCGGATACGCCCGCGCAGGCCGCCCCGGAGGAGCCTGACTGGCTCGCCGTTTACGCTCCCGTATTCGACAGCTACGAAAAACTGTTCGCCGTGGTCGATGCTTACAGGCAGGGAAGTGAAGCCCCGGTCGACCTCACCGATCTGGACTATGATCTGGAGAACAATCTCAGTCTTTACCTGGAAAGCCTGGCAAAGCCCGGCTACTGTCTGATCGATCTGGACGGGAACGGCGTTCCCGAGCTTCTGGTCGGCCTTATGACGGACGATGCCTTTTATTCAAGGATCGTCGCGTCTGTCTTCACCGTGGAAAACGAAGCTCCCTTGCTCGTATTCACCAGCTACACCCGCTCCCGATACTGCCTGTCTTCCGAAGGCGGTTTCATCTATGAGGGCTCCGGCGGCGCAGCCTACAGCGACTATTACGCCTGCAGCTTTTCCGGGGGCGTGATGACCAGAGCCTATGGCGTGTACAGCGACGGGGACAGAGGCTTCTTCTACTGTGAAAATGGTGACCGGGAGAGCGCCGCAAAAACGGAGAGCATAACTCAGGAACAGTTTTCGGAATGGTTTGACAAACTCGACGGTCTCATCATTGATCCGCCCGCGTATATCATGATGGACTTTGTTGTTTGATCCGGCACAGGATTATATTGAAAAACGCAAGGGGCTTTTGCAATTTCTGCAAAAGCCCCTTGTTCATTCCGTTTTCTTTTTCCGGGTGATCAGTCCCAGTATTTATAATCGCCGGATGTATATTTGGGAGGAACGATCGGCAGCTGGATGTAGGAGGCATATTTGCCGCCGGTGTGGATGACATGTCTTCCCTCATTGTCCCAGACGAGAGGCTGGGGAGGATTGGGCTGTCCGCAGGGGACATGATGGCCCGTAAGCTCTACATGGAGTTCCTCGCCCTTATGCCAGATACGGCTGCTGGCAAGGATCTCTATCTCGCCCTCATAGACCTCTCCGGGAACCATCGGCTCGACCTTGCGGTGCGCCTGGACCGGCTGGAAATCCGTTGACCATTTGGGATCGAGCTCCCTGTGGCTGGCGCGATAGAAGGAATATGTCCCGCGGTGCTCGATGCCCATGAGCCGCAGAGGTACATATGTCCCGTCCTCCTTATACTTCGTGACCCAGTTCATGATATCCATGTTGTCATAGTCCCTGGCCTCTAGGAAAACATGCAGCTTCATATAGCCGGAGATCTCGGTGTCCTCCGTGAATTTGTACACGAATGAGGCGGTATCCTCCTTGGCATCATACACAAGCTCGCTTTCCTCCTCCACGGGGGCCACATTCAGGCTGCAGTTTCTGGCATCGAGATAGAACTTCGTATACTGCGTTCGGGCAAGCGGGAATTCGTTTTCGGGTCTCTGCCGCTTGAAGTCATATTCGTAGGCATCCATAACATCCAGTCGGACTTTTGGAGTCATCTCCCAGCCGTTGCGGATGTCTTTCAGATAACGGTCGTAGAAGCGTTTGAGGTCCTCCATGTTCTCGGGGATGACGGAATCCGGCCACTCATGCTCACGATGGATGCGTATCCACTTTTTCGGTGAACGGATCCTGCGGAAGCCCTCCAGCGAACCGCGAAGATGGCAGGGATGGCACATGCCGCAGCAGACATAGGCAGGGGCCTTGATGTTTCTCCAGTTGGGGATCTTGCTCTCCCAGAACTTGTTCATAAGGGGATTCATTGCAAGCATGCTTGCGTTGTCTTCAACATAGTTGGACGCCGCGATGCTGCGCGTGATCCAGTATTCATAATAGATCGAAGGGATACCGCCGAGGCAGACCGATTCTCTGTAGATATCGCCCGTGCCTTCCCAGGCGGCAAAGCATGCCAGATGGGGCGGCTGCTCGGCTGCAATTCTCCACTGGACCATGGCCACGCCGGAGTTGCCGTAAAGTGCGCAGCGTCCGTTGCACCAGTTCTGCTGGGCGGCCCATTCTATGAAGTCATAGCCGTCCTGCCCGTCTTCCGGCCCCCACAGATGGACATCGCCCTCGGAATGCCCCACTCCTCTCGGGTCCACGTTCGCAACAGCGTAACCGTTACGGCACCAGAAAGCCGGGTCGGAGGATTCGAATTTTGCCATGTTCGAGAAAGTTCCGGGAGGAACGCCCATGGCTTTCCATGTGTCCTGCCCTTCGCGGGGGCGCTTGCCATACGGCCCCCAGGAGATGATGAGCGGGAATGGTCCCGGTTCTCCTTCGGGCAGATAGATGTCAGCATAGATCTTTACTCCGTCACGCATGAGCACTGCCTGTTCCTGCATGCACGTTATATGCGGGGCGACCTCGCTTGCCCTGTAGGTTCTGGGGCGGAACGGGGGCAGGATGCTTTTTGCGTCAACATCCTCTCCGCGGGCGCGCATCTCCTGCACCTGTTCGATGGTTATGCCCGGATTGCCTTTGCGGAATATAACGTCGAATTCCTCGCCGTCAAAGGTCTCCTTCTCGATTTTGTACTTTCCGTCGCTCTCAGGCGAATCATAAAGAGGAACGATATTTCTCGGAATGTCTTTCATGTCAATCTCCTTTACTCCCCAAGTGTCGTGGCAATATAATCAGCCGCGTCTCCGAATGTCTTCCAGGCGCTTATATACTGATAGGGGATCTCGATCTCGAACTCATCTTCCAGTGCTGCACTGAGCTGCACGAAAGAAACCGACTTGCAGTTCAGATCTTCCATAAAGCGGGTCTGTGCGTTCAAAGCCGCCTTTTTTTCGGCATCAATGCCGAACAGCGCTGCGCTTCTGTTACGCAGCAGCTCCACAACTTCTTCACGGATTGTCATACCGTCGTCTTTCCTTTCCTTTTTGAATTGCTTAATTTACTGCTGATAATAGTTTATTCATTATCCTTTAGAAAAGCAAGAGGTTTTTCAGATAATATAACAATATTTATTATATTATAGGAGATAACAAAAACCACAGAGTCTCATATGTAATCGAGACTCTGTAGTTTCATGTCTGTTATTTTGTACTGTTTTCTATTGTGAAGGGGATCAGCTCTTCTCCAACTAGTTCCCTATAGTACTGGGCGGGGCCTCCTAACTCCATATAGTAGTAGATTCGCTCGTTTCTCAGAGACAGGCGGATATTCAGCTCGTCCAGATGCTTCGCCGATTCAGGGAGATCCTTTGCTTCAATAAAAATGTTTCCGCTGTGTACGTCGGCATCATTGCTGTCCATATTTACTTGTCCTGTCACCCCGAGATCTGTTCCGTCTTCTGTCACAATATGATCTCCGATGTATACAACAGATTCAACAACACAGATATGTCCCGTCTCCCGGAGCAATGTCCATGCCTCTTCATATTTTCCCGGCGTAAGTTTCTCTTTCATCATCCAGTCAAGGGTGATAGCGCTTTGGTGGCGAAGATCGTACTCTTTTCCATGATCGGTCCGGTTTTCCAATATTTCATCATATATCTCTCGTGTCATACCTGCCGACAGCAAGCTATCCAGATTGTCATCCCCGTTTACATCATGGAAAAAAGCCACATACTGTATTTTGTCCAGTAGCTCGTCATCCGGCTCATAGCCGATAAGCATTTCCGGTTCAGCTGTATCAAGATTGATCCCAAGAAAAAGCACCTCACCGTCATAGTAACGTTCCCTGAGTGTGACAGCACTGTTGTCAAACTCTGGCAGCTTCACTGTTTCAGGCTTAGGCTGCACCTCATTCATATACTGTTCTGCCTCTTCATACCCTGCGATCTGCTCCTGCATTTCTTCCACCCGCTGATTCATCACTTCTGCAAATTCCGGTGACATGCCCTCCGTTTCCGACGGAACAACGATCATTGACTGCATCCTGTGAAATATGGGTGCTATCCATCCTTCTGCATATGCTGTAATGCCCAGTGCCAGAATAAGCGCCGCGGCCAGCGCCAAGGTGATGATGCGTTTCGGTTTCATCTGTGTTTTCCTTTCCGGGGAGCGCCCGCTGCAGGCGGGATCATAGGCGAACGCCTCGGCGATCTGCCTGTCTTCGATATTGCCGATGATATTGGCTAACTGTTCCCGTTTCATTCCAACAGACCCTCCTCTTTTAAATATCGGTGGAGTTTTTCACGGATACGGAAAAGACGTACGGATATCTGGTGCGGCTTTCTGTGCATTTCGGCGGCTATATCCGGGATCGGGTCCGCATACCAGTACCGCCTTACAAAGCAGACCCGGTCTTCGTAGCTGATCA
>JAEEGL013002832.1_pt1 | contig 12162 bp, 5 predicted proteins | sample 9134231 | NCBI WGS metagenome assembly JAEEGL01 (sample SAMN16246548, study PRJNA631951) | gut metagenome | biome: gut microbiome; feature: rumen; material: fiber-attached | host: Bos | place: Iran: Karaj | collected 2018-10
CCACCAGCGATCCCACGTCAAAATCCGCTTCGACTCCTGCCATGGCGGGGGAGGGAGTGGACGCAGACAGGAACCATGAGTTCGACGGAACGAGAGATGCGGGAAGAGTCCCGCAGAGAAGCCAGCCGCCGCGATCCGACCCTGGCCGACGACTGAAGGAGAACACGTCTCCGAGAGAAGGCACGCCTTCCACCGGGACTGCCACAGAGAGATTCGTGCCGGTGACCAGAACACCGTCGAGGGGATGCCCGGGCGAAGCGACCTTCCAGACTCCGACCGCATCTCCGCCGGATGGAGACCAGAGAAACGCATCAGACTCGGCGGGCGACGCACCGCCGTCCATCTGCGCGCCGAAGACGGCGGCCATTGAGGAATCAGAAGACATGAAGATGTTCGTGGCGATGCCACTAGCTGGCACGACGAGAACACCGGAGACAGGACTCTCGATGTCTTCCGAGAAAGCGCACAGCGACGCCATGAGTGCGGCAGCCACGCTCAAAGTAATACTATGTTTCATTTATCTCCTTTCTGCTTTCCGATTTCCGACTCGGGGCGTATATCGCCCCGCGCAGAACTATTATCGCAAATTCCGGTGCAGGGCGCAAGGGGGAAAAGTAATCGGGGTGTGCGGCGGATTTCCCCGATTCCTCTCAGCCGCGAGAGCTTGCGCCCCGCCGCCTGGTAGAGCCGCCAGCCTGGCGGCTCGCTGGGACGCCTTCGCCCGCTGTACGGCCCACAATCCGCAAATGAGATTATATTGCGGACGAAATCCTGCACTTCGGGGAAGCGGCGCTCTCGCCGCTTCAACTTTCGATGCCTTGGGATGTTTCCGCGAAACGTCAGGTCTGCGGGTAGATGGCGCTAAGCGCGCGGCGGGCGGCGAGCTTCAGGACGGTGCCAGTCTTTGGATCTGCGAGGATCGCCTCCAGCGCGGGCCGCGCGGCGGCGAGGCGGCGCGCTCCGCAGAGCTGCACGGCGATGACGCGGGTGGGGACGTTCGCGGAGGCGTCGCCGACGCAGGAGACGAGCCGCGCGTCGAGGCCGCCTTCGACCACCGCCGGATCGACCGCCGCGAGTTCCGCGAGCGCCTTGAATGCAGGGCCGGCGACGGTGGAATGCGTCTCGTCCGCCGCCGCCTCAAGCGTGGAGCGGATCTCAAGCGCCTCGCGGGAGTCGGGATTGTATTCGCCGAGCCTTATGCGCCGCTGGACGTAGAGGCCAAGATGCTGGACGGCGAAGTTGCGCGTGAGTTCGTCCTGCGCACCGTCCGCATGGAGCCGGCGCATAAGCGCGGAGAAATCCTCTGGAGCCATGTCACGCCCCGACATGAGTCTATCCATGGCCTGGTTCTTCTCCGACGCCCGCGACGGCGCAGAAGCCGCATCGCTATTTGTCTTGAACAAGAACGACTCATCCCTGTGCGTACAATCATCACCGATGGACACTTGCGATGGCATTGGAACATGCTGACGGATCTTCACATCCGTCATACTGAATACCAGTCGCCATAATACCGTCCCGATTAATGCGGCAGACACTATCAGAGATACAACTACTTTAGTGTTCACATCTGATCCCATTTAAAATTAAAACGAAGATTCTTTTAAATCATGTATGTTTCCATTGAGAAACCATATAAGGCCAATAATTCTATATGATTGTGTAAAATGCCCGATGCTACCAGATCCCAAGTGACATTTAGCTTCTCCATCCTTTTCAACGCTTATAGAAGGCCTTCCGAAATAATTTATAAGTAAACCATGTTAAAGCCAAAATCAACATTCCCCCTAGTGCAACACATATCCAGTCTCCCAAAAGATTAACACAGAAAAGAAAATCTCTAGCCATTTCAACAGGCAACTCAGTACTCCGACCTCCATTTCTAAGGCTCGAAATCACAAAGGGTTTTACACCGAGAATAAGTCGTGCCATTATTGTTCCACCATAAACCGCCCAAAATAAGAACAACGATGAGGCACCAAAACTTATAGACGCGAAAAGGCGCAAGTTGATATGCGCACCATACCTAAAGACGCCAATTCGTTTGAGCATCATAAACATCCCTGACAAAACGGTCAGAAAAACGAAACAAGATATATTACATTGCAAGTGCATAATCTCGCACTGTAATCCACTATGCGAAGTGAATTCCGATGGATGATGCCATTTACATGGCGGACTCCCTGCAACACCAAATATTACAGGAAGACTCAATAACAGACAGATTATAAATCCTTTCAGTTTTGTCTTCATATATATAGCGCCTTGATATCATGACCAATGTCATGGTAATGGTTTCAATGTACCTAACCCCGAATCATCCTCATTCATACTGGGGCTTGGTTTAATAGGATCAAATACATCATCTACAATAGGCCTAACTACAAAATCATCTATGGGATCAGTAAGAATAGATGTTGTACTCGGCACAGGACCAAATAGAGATGTGATTTCTCTTAACATTCTTTTGCAAACATTAACAGCGTTAGCAACCACATTCTTCAAATCTCCTTGGTCGCCTTTCTTCATTTGTTTTTCAATGTCCCCCGCATACTCATATTTCTTGTGTGTGTAATAAATTATTGAAATGCCGATTATGACCACGGCAATTCCTATGCCGCCAACGATTGGAGACCCGCCTCGTGGGTCTATGAAAATTAAAGGGTTATTAGCAGAGAACATATACAGGTTGATGCCTCCTAACAGTCCATTGATGTCTTTGGACAACCATTTCCCAGTAACTACGTCATACCAACGCATGCGGAAGTTCATTAACCCCGTTACCGCCGACCATTCACGCCCCTGAAACCGATAGCGCAACGAGGCAAGGGCGGGAACGGTGACATTGGAAGAAAGAACATTACCCCATGCATCGTATGTCCAACGGGCCACGACTTCGCCGTTACCATCAGTGAATCCCCAGACCGTTCCCTGTATGTCCGTCAACGCTGTATAGACATCGTCGCCTATCTTCACCGCAAGCAGATTGTCGATGCCCTCTCCCCACATGTATGAACACAGCACATTACCATTAGTATCCACATCTGCGATGCACTGCCAGTTGTTGTCGTAAACATGGTGAACAGTTCCCTCGAATGTTGTCGTTGCAACTCGCCGCCCCAAGGCGTCGTAGGAATAACCCTCGGCAAAGACACCATTCGTCGCTACTGAAATCAACTGGTATTGACTATTCCACGTCAAGTCAAGCGTCGGCTTGCCGACGCGTTCGATGCACGTGACGCAGCCGGCATCGTCGTATGTGTATGATCCGCCAGTCCACGACGCCAATCTGTCGCCTACGCCAAGCGTGTAGGAGACATCCCCTTCCACATCACCTATCTTCATCATGCGATTGCCCGCCGCATCGTATGTATATGACACATCACCATCTGAAGCCAGGCGATCAAAATCATCGTAGGTGTATGTTCTGTTGAACACATCCACGCCAAGGTCATGGCTGCGCGACACTATACGGCCTATGGCATCATAAACATACGAGAACCCTCCGATGCGCAAACCATCCGCCGTCATCCATGTTATGTTCGTGACGCGGTCCATCACGTCGTATGCGTACGACGTAGTCGTCCCGTTGACATTAGTAACTACTGCCAGTTTCCCATTCCACGGACAATAACCAAAACCAATATTCCCTGCTGGCGTGAACGATACAGACTTGCGCCCTGCAACATCTAGCACATTGGAGACGACACCGGCGGGCGATGAAATCGACGCCACGCCGCCACCAAGGTGATATGTGTATGAGACATCAACGCCATCTGCTCCATGTGAAGAAACAAGCCAACCCGTTACGGAGTCATATTCGTTTGAGACCACTCCAACAGTGTTTGACGCGGACGTAAGCAATCCGTCGGCGTCGTGCATAAACGCAATCGTCGCGTCGGAATAGTCGACACTGGCGATGTTCGCGTTGGAGTCGTACGAATATGAAACTGCCGAACCGTCGAATCGCGTCTCCGACGACACTAGATCGCCCAGCAGATACGTACGCTCCATGCGCTGCCCTTCAAGGTTCGTCGCCGAAACTATTCGCTCGTTCGCATCGAGTTCGTATGTCTCCGCCGCGCGGCCGAGCGGATCAATGACGGACACGACGTTCAGCTGCTTGTCATGGATGACTTGCCAGAGATCGTTCGTGGCGCCGTTCACGACGCGCGCGGCGCGGATAGGAAGACCAAGTGTCCAGTCGAAGATGTCCATGCGTCCCAGCGCATCCACATGGACTTTCTTCTTCCAGCCGTTGCCGTCGTAGGCGAACGTCTCGAACGTGCCGTTGGGGTGGCCGATGCGCAGCGGGCGTCCGCGCGCGTTGCGCAGAAGCGTCGTCGTGCGCGCGCCGTCGGGACCGGGAAGCGTCATCGAGGCGACACGGCCCATCGCGTCGCGCGTGAGGTCGATCGCGGGCATGCCGTCCATGGCGATTCGCGAGACGTAGTTGGATGCATCGTAGGAGAGAACTATCCGCCCGCCGTCGGCGTCAGTCACCTCAAGGGGCAGCCAGTTCGTGGAACAGGCAAAGGACAGAACGCCGCGAGGGTCGTTCGTCCCTGCGCCGAAGAGGGTCAGGACATTCCCCTCCCGCGTCCACTCGCGGACTCGCCCTGCGGGCGTCACCACGCGGCGGGGGATGCGCCACTCGTCGTCCCACTCAAGAAAAGTGCTTGACGTCGGTTCGCCGCCGAGGGCGAAGCCGGACTCGACGCGTTCGCGATGCTCGCCGTAGGCCGCTGTCCTCACCGCGAAAGCGCCTGTGGCGGCGTTGGTGGAGACTTCGCGCACCATGTCGCCGCGCCCGTCGTATGCCTTCTCCACGATCTCGTCGCCGGTCTGCCGCAAAGTCTCGCGGCGGGCAGAATCATACGCTACCTCCGTCTTGGCGAAGACAGACGACAGCGCCTTGTAGAACGTCGTCTTGCCGCCGTCGAAGTCGAAATGCGTGTTGAAGAGCCCGTCCGACATCATGGTGTGGGCGCACTTGACGGCGGGTCCGTCATCGGGGCGGATGTATTCGTAGCGGGTTGAAATGCCGTTTGCGTCGATCTTAGATTCCAGGATCGGCCGTATATTGTCCATCCACGAAGGCCTCGACATCAACGCTCCTGTCGGGTGCGGATTGCCGTGGGGCACGAAGGTGTTGGGGACGACTCGTACACAACCGTTACCGCTGGCCAACGCTCCATCACCTCCGAAACCTCTTTTGCCCTTGATCCTCGCAGACGGCGCGAAATGCATCGGCAGTACCTTCTTCTGCGCCGCCATGAGATTCCCCGGCATTGGTGAACGCGTCCAGACATATTCGTTCGTCGCCGCCCTTCCGCCATCATGGACTATGACACGCCTCAGAAGTTCCTTTACGTCGGATTCGCCGCCCGACACGTCCCCCGATGGCCAACCATCACTCAGTTCTCCACCGTATTCGTAGGTAGCCAGAACGTCCTCACCCGACACCGAAACCGCAGACACCCTGCCGTTTACATACTCGAACTCCAGCGCCTTGCCGCAGTCGTGCACCGCGCGGACGACGCGCCCGCCCCGACGCTCAAGGTGGATGGAGACGCCGCCAGGCGACGAAATCAAAACGAGACGCCCTGACGAATCGAATGAATGCGAGACTCCACCACGCGAAGTCACGACATGTCCACCTTCCCCCACAGAGTGAAGCCGCATGTCTCCAGTCTTGGAGATGGATTCTCCGTCAGCATCCAACGCCGGGAACTTATACACCTCTCCTGTCCCGGCACGGAATGGATCGGCCTCCGCATACAGCGTGTAGCCTCCTTTGCCGTCGGCCTCCAGCCGCCACTCGAAAGAATGGCTCCAGCCGTAGCCCAAATCCCCTTCCCGCGTGGACCAGCTGCCGTAGGCGCGCTTGAAGACGAGATCGATCCCCGGGCACTCAACACGGATGTCGACCGCGGCGTCAAGGACGCTTCCGTCGATGACGCCTACTGGATCCCCTGCCGTACCCTGTCCCTCAGGCGGCGTCTCGACATCATCAACACCTGAATTGGGCGTAGTGGCCGGCGATTTCGCAAGGGCCGGAACGACAGCCCAGATGGAGAAGAACAAGAAACTCACTGCAATACTAATATTCATCGCGCGATCTCCCTCATATCATCATCGTATGGGACTTCCAAAGATAAAATGACCACAGGGCATCGTTTAAATCATGCAAATTTCCATTGAAAAGCCATATCGTGCCAATAACCCCACGAATTCACCTGTGAACTCAAATGTGTATTTGTCATTTGAACGATTTGATGGCAACGACATCACGATGCCACGCTCATTTTTAGCGAATCTTTGCAATGTTGCACAAGCCACCTCAATACGAATCCGCTCTATCTCCCAGGAAAAGAACTGGACGAACAAAACTGGGAACAAACCCAATCGTTCCAATCGCAAGATCTCTTCTCCAACTTTTCCTGACAAATCTCTAGAGACTTTTCTTTCCAATTGCTCCTGGCTGATATACCGCCTCAACGTATAATCCCATTCAAGAATATCACCATAAAGCGGAAGTACTGTCCGATCAAAAACATCAGAGGTCACACCAATAGGCACCTTATCAAAACGAATAGATGCAATACTGACATTCAGATAGCGAGTTTTCACTTTAATACCTTTCTCCTATAGCAGCAAACTATCATTAGGCCCCGACATAGGTTCGGGTGGTATGATCATTATCATCACAGGCATTCTATAGCCATCTATTGCTCTTTTAACATCATTTAATACTCGATACACAACGGGAAGATCTCTCTTAGGAATTTTTGGGCCTCCATCGCGTGGGGTCAGATCAAGATTAAATGTACGCTTTGGCCCACGCGGCGGATATTGATGGATATGAGGATCAATCGGCTCATTTGTCCCCGGTTTTTTATTGTGTCCGAATGGATCACCTTCATAATCATTCCCTGATGGTGCATGCCTTCTAGTCGTCACACCTATTTGCCATGGTTCATTGTTTTTCATAAGACCATAGGCATCTAAAAAGATTAATGGCGCATTTTGACAAAACTCATACTGATTAATTCCACCATCTAGCCCAATCGGATCCTTTGACAACCACCTGCCAGTTACTGCTTCATACCAGCGCATGCGGAAGTTCATCAATCCCGTCACCGCCGACCATTCACGCCCCTGGAACCGGTAACGCAAAGTAGCAAGCGCAGGGACGCTTACATTGGAAGAAAGAACATTTCCCCATGCATCGTATGTCCAACGGGCGACGACTTCTCCGTTCGCATCGGTGAACCCCCAGACCGTTCCCTGAATGTCCGTCAAGGCGGTGTAGGTTTCATCGCCTATCCTCACCGTAAGCAGATTGTCGATGCCGTCACCCCATACGTATGAACGCAAAACATTGCCAGTTACGTCTACATCAGCGATGCACTGCCAGTTGTTGTCGTAAACATGACGAACAGTTCCCTCTTGTGTCGTCGTCGCCACTCGCCGTCCCAAGGCGTCGTAGGCGTAGCCCTCCGCGAACACGCCATTGGTTGCAACGGAGACTAATTGATATTGTCCGTTCCATATCAGATCAAGCGTCGGCTTGCCGACGCGCTCAATTCGTGTGACACAACCGGCATCATTGTATGCGTATGATCCGACACTCCACGACGCGAGCCTGTCACCAACACCAAGCGTGTAGGACACATCCCCTTCCACATCGCCATTCTTCGTCATGCGATTGCCCGCCGCATCGTATGCGTATGAGACATTACCATCTAAGGCAAGGCGATCCATGGAATCGTACGCGTAACTCCGATTGAATATATTTGTACCGAGATCGTGGCTGCGCGATATGATGCGACCAATGGCATCATAGAAATACTCAAATCCTCCGATGCGCGAGCCGTCCGCCGCAGACCACGTTATGTTCGTGATGCGGTCCATCATGTCGTATGCGTAGGACGTAGTCGTACCGTTTGCATTCGTCACAACGGCAAGCATTCCATTCCACGAGCAATAGCCGAAGCCGACAGTTCCAGAGGGCGTAAACAACTTATCTTTGCGACCCGCGACATCAAGCGTGTTGGAGACAACTCCGGCGGGCGAGGAAATCGAAGCCACACCGCCGCCAAGGTGATAGGCGTATGAGACAAGCGCACCATCTGCACCGCGTGAAGACACAAGCCAGCCCGTCGCGGCGTCGTATTCATTCGAGACTACGCCAACGGAGTTGGACGCCGAGGTCAACAATCCGTCTGCGTCATGCGCGAACGCAAGCCTAGCGTCGGGATATGCAATGCCCTCGACATCGCCTCCATCATCGTAGGCATACGACACCGCCGTTCCGTCGAAGCGCGTCCTAGAGGCGAGAAGCCCGCCAAACAGATAAGATGCCGTGGCCACCTGACCCTCAAGGTTCGTCGCCGCCACAACCCGCTCGTTCCCGTCAAGAACGTACGACTCCGCCGCACGCCCCAGTGGGTCTCTCACGGCCACGACATTGAGCTGTGGGTCATACTCGACATTCCACAGCAGATTGGTCGTTCCATCGACCACGCGGCCCGCATGGACCGGTTCGCCGATGATCCACTCGTAGACGTTCTTCCGCCCCAATGCGTCGACGTGGACGGTCACACGTGTGCCGTCGCCATTGTACTCATAACTCTCCGAAGAGCCGTCGGGGCGGACTATGCGCGTCGGACGCCCGCATCTGTTGCGCTCATACGACGTCACGCGCTCGCCATCCGCCCCCGGGACACGCCTCGAGGCCACACGTCCCAATGCATCATGCGCATAGTCCACTGCCGGCATTCCTTCCATGGCGACGCGCGAGACATAGTTTGAAGCATCGTACGAGACGACCGTCCTGACGCCATCGGCGTCAAAGACCTCCAATGGGCGCCAATCGCCGGAACACACCGCGCGAATCTTTCCCACCTGATTGCCGACGCCGGCAGGGTGGAACGCGAATTCATTTCCGTTGGTCGTCCATTCGCGGACACGCCCCAATGGCGACACCATGCGGCGCGGCAGATTCCATCCTGCGTCCCATGCCACTTCATATCGTCCACGCGAACGTCCGTTGAATGAACGGAGGACATTCGTGACATTGTTGAAATTCCCATACTCAAAGGCTATGCCCGCATGTGCGCCGTTGGCGGAATTCGTGAGGCTCTGGCATGAAATATTCCCCGGTCCATCATAAGACGTGCGAAACGACTCCGTCCCCATCGAGCGCAAGGTCTCTCGATTCAGAGAATCATATTCCAAATTGAGCGTCACATTCCCGGCGGCGATCGGCTTGACGGCGGTCGTCCGCCCGGCTTCATATTTCAAGCTTGCCTCGAACCATCCCCCTTCTGCAAAAAGGGCTCCGCACTTGGCAGATGCAGAATCGTTCGGGCGGACGTAGTCGTAGAAGGCATGGTAGCCATTCTCATCCGTTTTCTCAGAGAGGCGATATGCTGCCACGCCGCCAGCAGTGGCCGAAACGCCGCCAAGCCGCGCGCCGGCGCCGGCGCGCGATGCGATGCCGGGCGGCGCGGACACGCCCGTCTTCCCCGGCGGCGGGTCGGGGGAATAGGCGTATCTGGCCGTGTCCACGCGGCCATGGAAAACCGTTTCGACCTTCTCAAGCAGATCATAGCTCCGCCCCGCCGCAGGCGCATCAACGGAGCGGTAGTGGTAACGGACGGTGAAGTCGGAGTCGGGTGTGGAGACGGATGTGAGGCGTCCGGCAGGCGAATATCCAAACGAAAGAGCCTTGCCGTTGGAATGCTCCGCGCGCACAAGCCGCCCGTGTTCGTCGCGGCTCAGAGACACCGTCGCGCCGGAAATGTGCACCACGGACACAAGCCGGCCCGTGGGGTCGAAGTTGTACGACAGGCCATCCGGCGTCAGAAACCGCAACGTCTCGTCGTCGTTGCGAAACAACCGGTACGGACCGCCCTCCGCGCAGGACACCCCGCCCTTGCTCGGAAGCGGGAACGTGACAGGCGCGGCGTAGCCTTCGACGGATGGATCGGCGGAACGCACAACGCACACTTTGTTGGAGGACGCCCAGCCCACCGCGAACGAATACGAATGAGACCATCCGAGGGCCAGTTCGCACCAAGGACCGTCGGCTGACGAATACGACCTCTTGAACACGAGATCGACGCCCGGGCACGGCACTCGAACGTCGATGGTCGACTCCATGACAGCACCGTCGATCAGACCTATGGGATCGCAGACAAAAGGCGGATCTTCTTTCCCGCCGCCACGTCCGGGAGGCGGTGGCGGCACAGGTGGTATGGGCGGCAGCTCTATGATTATCGGATCTATGGGGAAATATGGGTAGAACGGGCGCAGAGGCCATTCTATCACGATATGGGTGTTTGGCTTGGTTTCGGGGCCAATGGCATATACATTCTCGCCACAGAAACAAAACACCGACAACGCAAGAAGGATTGCTTGAACACGAATCTTCATTGCGCGATCTCCTTCCCGTTCCAGAGGATGTGCAGGAACTGGCATGGATTGGTGAGGCCGGGCGGCACGAAGAAGCGGTAGTAGAGATCGCCCGTCTCGTCGAAATCGTCCGGAGACAGATCGAGGTCCGCCGTGCCGTCCTCGTAGCACACTCCGCTCTGCGTCTTCATGCGGAGAATGATGCCGTCCGGCAGATCGAAGCCCGAGATCCTGTTCACCACTACAGCCGTGCCGTCGTCAAGGATCTCGTTCGCATGATAGACCCCGTCCAGCGTGTAACCAACGTCGAATCCGGCCACGCGCGAAGAACAGAGGACAGACGCATCGGGGTTCGCGATGCGCGCGGCAATGGCGCGACCGCCGGAATATCTCGGGACGTCGATTGCAAGTCCCGCCCCCGATGGATCGAATGCATCCACGTGGAAGCCGTCTTCAATGGACCATTCCACGCCCTCGGCGGAGACGCCGGGAATCGGCAGCGTGTTGACCTTGCCCTTCCACGCCGGCAGTTCGGCAGGGAGCGTTCCCGCAAGCACGCGCACAAGCATAGGCCCGGCGCGCATCGGCGCCCCTCCTGCGTCGAACGGCACAAGCGAATAGACGCCCGCATCCGCGAAGAGGAACGGCGTCGCGCCAGAGACAATCACCTGGCAATTCGTCGCGCCCGAGACGACAACGGACGCGCAGCCGGATAGAAGCAGCGAATCGCCAGCGCGAATGGCGACGTCAGGAGAGGACAAGACATCCGTAGGCGACCATTCGACGGCGACGGTCTCGCCACGTCCGCCGTTCTCGAAGGAGACCTCGACAGGAACGGACGATGCCGGTGAAAGCGGAACGTTCCGCCACCATCCGTTTGATGGCAGTGGCAGGGCCGGAGCGCCGCAGACGCGCACAAGCTCCGGGAAGAGAGCGCGGCCGGTCATGCAGAACGGCGACACCTTGGACGAGACGGCACCGCGCCTGTCGGGACGGGACCACGCAAGGCGCGCGTCCAGCCAGTCGGGGCGTCCATTTCCGTCGGCGTCAGGGCCGCCTGGAAGGCACACGGCCACATCGCCGAACGCAAAAGACGCGCCGTTGCCGAAGCTCCTGAACTCAAGCGAAACCTCATGGATCCCCGCCTCAAGCCACGGCGTGAGGAACGACACGCGGAGGCCCTCGGACTCGCCGGCGGGGAATACGCGAGAGCCCGAGAAGATGCCGTCCACGCGGCATATCAGCTCCGTCTCTTCCTCCGCGGAGACGGTGGCCGTCAAATCAAGGCGGCGAAGACCTGCGGAGACCATCAGGAAATCGTTGGTGTAGAACACGGTTCCGGCGCGTCCGGCGATTCGCACGTCCTCGTCCGAGCGCGTCCACGAACCTATGGCGCAGTCGATATCGGCGGGATTGAGGACGGCGTTCGTCGTCATCGTGCCGTCGTAGTCGGCGGCGAGGGGGTCGCTGTGCGCGAAAAGAATCTCCTCGCCGTCGGGGACGCCGTCGCCGTCGGTGTCGGGATTGGCGACGTCCGTCCCGGCGGAATGCTCCTCGGCGTTGGACGCGCCGTCGCCGTCGGGGTCGAGCGCGCCGTCCGCCTTGAGGAGAGGATTGAGTCCATGAGACGCCTCCCATGCGTCGGGGATGCCGTCGAGGTCGGTGTCGGCGGCGAGGGGATTCGTGCCGAGGCCGTACTCGGCGAGGTTGGAGAGACCGTCGCCGTCGGGATCGAGAGCG
>JAEEGL013574471.1_pt1 | contig 12162 bp, 5 predicted proteins | sample 9134231 | NCBI WGS metagenome assembly JAEEGL01 (sample SAMN16246548, study PRJNA631951) | gut metagenome | biome: gut microbiome; feature: rumen; material: fiber-attached | host: Bos | place: Iran: Karaj | collected 2018-10
GCTTGAGCCTTCACCCCGGACACGGGCCAGCGTGCTCTCGCCGTCACCGAGATCAAATCCCCAATAATACATCATGGAAGTATCTCCTAAACCCAGGTTTTTTAACGATCGATCAATCCTTGATATGCTCCGTTGCCTTGCCGGCTACAAGGAGCTTGTCTCCATAAAGAAGCGCCGGGCGCTGGGTGGCAGACTCGCGCTTCGTTGGAAGCAACTCAAAAAGCTCACGAGTGTCATTGCTGTAATCAACGGCATCGATTCCGTACTGATGAAGCCATGGCGGAATCCGCCTGAGCTGCCGCAGCGCGAACTCTCCGTTTCCAGCATAAAGTGCTTCCAGCAGCTCGCTGAGAAGTTTCAGCTCGTCAGCGCTGATGGAAAGCTCGTTTCGAACCGGGTCCGGCGCGTCCTCCTGTGTCCAGGCTTCCTGCTGAGCGAGAAATCCCTCTGTCTTCCGGTCCATGGTTTCGGCGGTTTTCTTCAGAGTTTTCCAGACTACATCCGGATCAAGCTCAGCATGGACACGGACTTCCCGCTCTCCGTACCAGAGCCTCCCGGAAAGAAAGGCAAACAGGGCGGCTGCGGCGATGACAATGCAGCCGACAAGATAATACTGCCGAACCAGCAGAGCAGAGACAAGACCGCAGATTACGGCGAGAAGCAAGGCAATGACAGCTCCTGTCCGCAGCCGGCGCTTTGTAATTTCTTTGCGGGCGGTACCGGCAAGCAGAAGACCGAGCATGTCCCGGACGGCAGCGGCTTCACAATCGGCAACAGCCTGACGGTATCTGTCGTCGGTACTGGCGGCGTTGTATCTCAGCAGGACCCGGTCCAGCGCGGCGGTCAGACGGTCTACGCTCTGCTTCCGGTTCTGGTCTATCATCGCATCCGCTTTCAGTTCGTTGCGAAGCTTCTCCTCTTCCGTCGAGAAAAGGCTGCTCATACTCACAGCGTCCATTTTGTTCACCCCGTTTTAACAGTAAACAGTTGTTTTCATATTTTACACTATTTTACGGCATCTTACAAGTGGCGAGAGAACGACACGGGTGAGTCATTCATGATGATTTTGAACCATAGCTCGGACTGACCGCGTCCATTAAAAAACTCCCCAACCATCTGCGGTGGGGAGTTTTTCAACCATTCGAGTCAGTTTGTCTATTGTTACTGAAACTAGAGAGTGATATAATACGACAGTAACTTAAAAGGAGAATCCGAATTCATGTCTGATTATATCATTGCAACATCTTCCACCTCGGATCTGCCGAGAACCTGGCTGGATGCACACAATGTTCCGTTTATACCTTATACCTATACCGTAAATGACGAGCTGCATGAGGACGACTGCCGCGAGGACTCCCGTGAAGCAGTTTATCTGGGGATGAGAGAGGGAGACCGCCTCAAGACCTCCATGATCAACGAGTTTGTCTATTATGATTTCTTTAAAGAACTGCTGGATACCGGGAAGAATGTTATCTTCCTTGACATGTCAAAGGAGATGTCTGTCTCTTTTGCCAACGCCATCAAGGCGGCGGAGCAGATCCGTCCGGAATTTCCGAACAGAAAGCTCTATGTTATGGATACCTGTTGCATCTCCGGCGGACTCGGAACGCTGGTGGAGAACATGGTCGAGCGTATGGAAGCAGGAGCGAGCTTTGATGAAGTGGTCGCGTGGGGCGAAGAGAACAAGCTGAAAATTGCCCACCGTTTTACGGTGGACGATCTTAACTATCTGAAGGCGGGCGGCCGTGTCTCCAACGCCTCGGCGCTGGTAGGCTCGCTGCTCTCCATCAAGCCCGTGCTCTATGTTCCGGATCGCGGGACGCTGGACGTGGTCAGAAAAGCCAGGGGCCGGAAGGCAGCGCTGAAGAGTATCGTCGACGGGGTTTTGCACGACCTGAGTAAAATTGACTGCACCGGAACAAGGATCCATATCCTCCAGGCAGACTGCAGAGCGGATGCCGAACATGTGCGGGACGCGATCAAGACTGCCTTCCCGCAGGTCGGCGAAATCACCATCACCAGTCTCGGTGTTGTCATCGGCGCGCACTGTGGCCCGGGCCTGCTTACAGTCTTCTATCTCTGCGAAAGCCGCCAGCCGGAGTAAGCGGCAAATCAAATAACAGAACAAACCTGAGCTCCTGACTTATGTGCGCGTCAGGGGCTCTTCCAGCTGATAACAGGACAGAAAAGGAAACCGGTTCTTTTCCTTTCTTTGGATCCGGTATAATTCTCAAGAAGATGAAAACAGAAAGCTATGGTGACGATGGAAAGTACCGAGAAAAAACAGAACAGTTTCATGCTAAAGCTGGCGACATTCATAGTCGACAAACGCAGTCTGATTTTCCTGATTGTGATTATCGGGATCATTTTTTCTGCGGTTGCAGCGAACTGGGTCACCGTGGAGAACGACCTGACGGCCTATTTGCCGGCGGATTCCTCCACCAAGATCGGTCTGGATGTGATGGAGCGTGAGTTTATCACCTACGGAACCGCCAATTTTATGGTTGGAAACATCTCCTATGAAGAGGCAGAAGCGCTTTATGAAGAGATCAAACAGGTGGAAGGCGTCCAGATGGTGGAGTTTAACAACACTACGGAACACTATAACGACGCTTCCGCGCTGTTTTCTGTCACATTTGATTATGAACAGACGGACCCACGATGTGTTGATTCTCTGAATTCCATACAGGGAATGCTCTCGAGCTACGATACCTTCGTCTCTACCACGGTGATTGATACCATGGCAGAGACAATCAAGAAGGAAGTAAACATGATCACGGCGTTCGTAGCGGTGATTGTGGTGGCGGTTCTTGCTTTCACAACGGATTCGTATGCTGATGTAGCAGTCATTGGCCTTACGTTCATCGTAGCGGCGATCCTGAACACAGGAAGCAACTTCCTGTTAGGAAAGATTTCCTTTGTGTCGGATTCAGTGACCACCATCCTGCAGCTGGCCCTGGCGTTGGACTATGCGGTCATCTACAGCAACCGCTTCAAGGAAGAATACGAGACGCATGAACGGAGAGAAGCCGTCATCATCTCCCTGTCGAAGGCAATTCCGGAGATTGGGGCCAGCAGTCTGACCACGGTCGGCGGCCTGATCGCCATGATGTTCATGCAGTTTAAACTGGGTCCGGATATGGCAATCTGCCTGATCAAGGCAATTCTGTTCTCGCTGCTTTCGGTTTTCCTTGTGATGCCGGGATTTCTGATGATTTTCGGCAAACTTATGGAGAAGACAAAGCACAGGACTTTTGTGCCGAAGATCCCATTTGTCGGACGCTTCGCCTGGGCGACTCGTGTACTGATCCCACCGATTTTTGTTGTGCTGGTGGTTGCGGCATTCCTGCTGTCCAATCGATGCCCCTACGTCTACGGCTATGACACTCTGACCACACCGCGTCTGAACGCGGACCAGATTGCGCAGAATATGATCAGTGAAACATTCTCCTCTCGCACCATGCTGGCGGTGGTAGTGCCGGGAGGTGACTATAGTGAGGAGAAGAGCCTGGTGGATGAGCTGGAGGCATTTCCCCAGGTGGATTCTGTGACGGCAATCGCAGGTATTGACGCCATGGGCGGTTATAAGCTGGCGGACAAACTGTCTCCGAGAGAATTTGCCGACCTGCTGAAGCTGGATTATGAGACAGCGGAGCTTCTCTATTCCGTATATGCGATCCAGGGTGGGAGCTATGACAAGCTGGTCAGCGGGATCTCAAAATACCGCATTCCGCTGATCGACGTACTCCTGTATATCGGGGACAAAATCGATGAAGGATATATTAATCTCGAAGGAGAACAGGCAGAGACTCTGGAGAACGCAAGAACCCAGATGCTGGTTGGCAAGCGGCAGCTGGAAGGAGAGAACTACGATCGTATGCTGGTCTACCTGACATTGCCTGAATCCGGTGACGAGACCTTCCACTTTACGGATACGATCCGCCAGGTTGCCCAGCGGCATTATCCGAAGGGCGATGTCTACGTGGTGGGCAACTCCACCAACCAGTACGAATTCAAAAAGTCTTTCGAGATTGATAATATCGTGGTCAGCGTGGTATCGATCCTGATTGTCCTTGTGGTGCTTCTCTTTACCTTCAACTCCGCCGGAATGCCGGTTTTGCTGATTGCGGTCATTCAGGGCGCTATCTGGATGAACTTCGGATATCCCGCACTGGTGCATGAGGATGTGTTCTTTATGACGCAGCTGGTGGTGAGCTCCATTCAAATGGGTGCCAATATCGACTATGCCATCGTCATCGAAAACCGCTATACTGAAAACACAAAATCCATGGACAGAAAAGCAGCCATCATCGAGGCGATGAATTTTGCCTTCCCGACGATCCTTACATCCGGAACAATCCTGGCAGCTTCCGGACTGCTGATCAGCATCATCACGACGGACTGCACGATTAACGGGATCGGTGAAGCCATCGGACGCGGTACCATGATCTCGATTGTGCTGGTCATGTTCGTGCTGCCGCAGATCCTGATCCTGGGCGGGAAGATCCTGGAGAAGACCTCCTTCGCCATGCCTTCGGTCAGCCGGGAGCATCAGGCCAGAGGTCTGGTGGCAGTGGACGGCCTGATCCACGGGGAAATCCACGGGACGGTTTACGGTATCTTCAAAGGGACGATCAGCGGCGATGTAAACGTTCAGCTGGTGTCAGGCAAGATAGATGAACCGAACCGGCTGCCGGATCATACAGAGAAAGAAGGCGAACAGACATGAGCGGACTGACAAAACGATTGATCTGTGTCCTGTTGATCCTGCTCATGCTCCTGTCAGCGGGGCCGATGGTCTTTGCCGAAACACTGGAAGAAATCGAAGATGACGATGCCATCCATATCGGGAGTGTGCAGGATCTGATGGCCTTTGCTGCACGCTGCTCGCTCAACACCTGGTCAAACGGTGTGAAGGTGGTCCTGGACCGCGACATTTCCCTGTCCGGCACAGCCTTTAATCCGATCCCGTATTTTAACGGGAACTTCAACGGAAACGGATATACCATCTATGACCTTGCTATCAACGACGCACAGTCCCCCTGCGGGCTGTTTCTGGAGACGGGCAAGGACGCGGTGATCTACGATCTGAACGCGAGCGGAAGCGTGCTTCCTCTTGGGGATGACAGTGTGGTCGGAGGACTCGTCGGGCGCAACGCGGGTTCTCTCTCCAACTGCAGCTTCAGCGGTCAGGTGGCCGCAGTCGACCAGGTCGGGGGAATTGTAGGGAAAAACGAAGCGACGGGAATCATCACCGCCTGCCGGAGTTCCGGGACGGTCAGCGGCCTCGGAAACACCGGCGGTATTGCGGGTGTGAACGAGGGAACGCTGTTTGCCTGCGAGAACGGAAGCTATGTGAACACCGAGAGCGTGGATCCCGCTCTCCGCCTGGACGCAATCGACACCAGCAGCATCCTGAATTTCCTGCGCAGCCTCACAACAGACAATGCCGGTGTCACAACGGACATCGGCGGTGTCGTTGGGAACAACAAAGGATTTGTGGAACACTGCATCAACAGTGCCACGGTTGGCTATCTGCATTTGGGGTACAACGTCGGCGGAATCGCGGGACGCAACAGCGGCTATCTCAACAGCTGCACCAACCGCGGAGAGGTATACGGAAGAAAGGACGCGGGCGGTATCGCCGGTCAGGCAGAGCCGTTCATCGAGGTGGAGGTGGCACAGAATCTTCTGGACAGCCTCAGCTATCGAATGGACGCCGTAAACCAGTCCATCAACGCGGCGATTGCCGATGCGAGCGGAGTATCCGACAGTCTTGTATCGGAACTCTCCGGTCTGCCGGTCTTCTTGTCTCCGCTTGCGGAAGCGTTCGGAAGTCTGGATCTGACACAGCTTCCAGACCTGACAAAACCGATCTCTTTACCGACCGTCGAGGAAGAGGACCTGAAGCCGGAGAATATCCAAAACCGGGTGACAGAAGAGTGGAACGGGACCATCGGTCAGATTCCCGGCACGCTCGATACACTTCGTGCTGCGATGGAAGAGACTGTCTTTGAAATGTCCAACGAGATCCGGCGGATCGCGGAGAACATGGACGGCAGCTCAGATGTGATCATGCAGGATCTGCAGAACATCTCGGACAATCTCAGCGCATTGTCGGGGACAGTCATGCAGACGGTGTACATTCTCTCAAGCGAGGAGAGTTATGAGAGCATTCTCCAGGATTCCTCCACTGAGAGCCTTACGGATACCATCATCCTCGGAAAGTTGAATTCGTGCATTAACGAAGGCCATGTCAATGGAGACAGCGACGTGGGCGGAATTGCCGGGTCTATCTCCCTGGAGAACGAGCTGGATCCGGAGAGCGATGCCTTCAGCTCAGGCAACAGCCTGATCCAGAACCGATACAGTTTCCATGCGGTAATCGTACAGTGTGTCAACCGCGGAGAGATCGAAGCAAAACGGGAGTGCGTTGCGGGCATCTGCGGCAGAATGGATCTGGGTTATATCTCCAACTGCGCCGCGTACGGCACGATTTCACTGGAAGACGGAAGCTATGCCGGTGGCATCTGCGGGCTCTGCTACGGGACAATCCAGAACTCCTGTTCCAAGTGCAGTCTGAGCGGAGATAAGTATATCGGGGGCATCGTCGGAAACGGATATACCGGCAAAAATGACGGTGAAAACTCCAGTACAGTCTCCGGCTGCTACAGCCTGGTGGAAATCCAGGGCAAACCGCAGTATGCGGGTGCGGTCTCCGGCGGCAGCGAGGGAAACCTCTACTGGAACTACTTCGTCCCGGCGGGCTTTGCCGGCATCGACCGCTTGAGTGTGCACGGTTATGCGGAGCCGATCGATTTTGCGACCTTCAGCCAGACGGAAGGAATCCCGGAGGAATGCAAGAGCTTTACTCTGCGTTTTGTTGTGGACGGCGAAACGGTCAAAACAGTTCCCTTTTCGTATGGCGACTCCTTTGACAGGAGCATTTATCCCGAAGTCCCGAGAAAAGATGGGGCCTATGCGGTTTGGGACCGGACGGAGCTGTACAATCTGAAGTTCGATACGACTGTGACGGCAGATTACAGGATGGACGAGACGGTTCTGCGGGCGGCACTGGATCGAACAGACGGCCGTGCTCTCGTGTATGTGGACGGCGAATTCCAGGAAGGGGACAGTCTGACCGTCAACGTTCTCCCCATCGAACAGGAGGACCTGGATGCATTCCGGAGCTCCTGGAGAGATGTATTCCGTGAGCAGCTCCACTCCATATTTGTTGAGCACGATCCGGACTGGTCGATCTGTGTTGCCGTTACGGAGAAGCTGGAACTGAGCTTCCCGGATGACGGACTGACGGAGCATACCGTTCGCTACCTGACCGGATACGAGGATATAGACAGCTTCCGTCTCTACCGCAAGACGGATGACGGATGGGAAGAACTCGGGAAAGAGCTCTTCGGCAGCTATGTCCGTTTCACGATTCCGGGAAATGAAGCCCAGATAGCCCTGGTTGAGACGATTCAGTTCTGGTGGGTTCTGGTGTTTCTGATCGAAGTGGCGCTTCTGATCCCCGCCCTTGTCTGGGCCTTTGTCCTGCTGCTCCGGAAACGTTCCAGGAAGCGCAAGGAGAAGAAAGCGGAGGGACAGACCGAAGAGCATGTTCCCGGTCGGAAAAGACAGTGGCTGAAAGCACATAAGAAACCGTTGATCATTGGGATCACGGCGCTTCTTGCGGTAGCGCTTGTGGCAGTCGGCGCTGTACGCCACACCAGCATCAGCACCAGTCTGGAGACCTATCGCCTGCTCAAGCAGTTTGTCAATGAAGAGTGTGACATCCAGGCGAAACTCAGAGTGGAAACGGGTGAGAAAGAAACAGACTTTTCTACGACCATTCACCGTGTTCAGCAGAATGGCTCCATGATCAGCTGTGTGCAGCAATACGGCATGAACCTGTATGTCCATAATGGTGTTGCCTATCTGGAAAACGGACGCGCCTTTTCTGTGGGACTTAACCGCCTGGATCAGAGCGCTCTGGTGAACATTATACTGAAAGTCTTACGCAGCAGTGCTATTCAGAAGACAAAGACGGAGGAAGGCTTCTGCTACGAGGCTTTTATCCAAGGTGACCGGGCGAGACAGATCGTCTCGATCCTTCTGGGAAGCGAGACCGAAGAACTGCTGAATGCCGGAGAACTGGATGGGGCAACGGTCCGGCTCTATGCGGCGGATGGGAAACTCACGAAACTCTCCATCATCAGCAAAAGCGAAGACTGGGACGGAGCGGTTTTCCATATGGAAGCAGATCTGGAGCCGCAGCCTGTGGCAGAGCGGATGGTGATCCCTACAGCAGTCCTGAACGCGATTTCGAACGATAAGACAGAGCCCGAGGAGTTTTCCGAAGACATTCTTGTGCTGCTCTCCGCCTTTATTCGAAATGAAACGGCAGATACCGTGGATGCCAAAATATCCGTCAATGCGGAATGCGGAGTACTGAATCTGGATTCGGAGTATGACTACTTCCGTAAAAAACTGGGAGAGCAGGAGATTTCCTGTGTCAGCAGCAATCTGTTTGAAATCTATTTTACGGAGACTGCGGCATGCACATCGAAGGGGGTCCGACTGAGTGCGGCAGAGGATCGTCTTCTGGACTCTGCGAAACTGATTCCGATCGCAAAGGAACTCTTTACCACAGGAACCTTCAAATGCAGCAGTACCGGAGCGGAACGCATATATTCTATTATGCTCACGCCGGAGAGTGCGAAAGATATTGCCGAGAAGCTTCTCCCGGATCTCAGTACGCTAAATATTACCTATGATGACTGTGAAATCCGCATCATCCTGAAGGATGATGCAATCAGCGCAATCGAACTCCAATGCGGCGGAAGTATGAGGATGGTCGCGCGTGACATTGAAACCAGTCTAAACGTCAGAGTTCTTTATACGGAACCAGGTGAACATCAGATTCCTTATATTGTGAGGCAAAATCTCGAACTCAACGACACCTGAAAAAGAGGAAACCGCGAAAATGGATGTTACTGCCGTTTTCGCGGTTTTTCCTTGCTTTTATAGATCAAACGCTTCTTCTTGACACGAAAAGAATTCTTCTGTATACTTCAAATACTTCAACGAATTATCTTGCTAAATTATGCTGCTCCTACGGAACTCCAGGATGCGGTGAAAGAGCTTTTTCGCTATTATTACAGACTGCCGGAACAAAAGAGGTGTGCGGAATGCCGGAGGCTTCGAAACAGGTTGATCAGAGAGCACAGGAGCTCATGGAAAAAACAGACTCCGACAGCCGCACGAGAGTGTATACGGGCTGGATGGAGACACTTGTCACTGTCGTTCTGGTGGGATTTGCGGTCTTCGAGCTGTGGGCAAACCTGACAGGAACTTTGGGAGCGGTGAAGCTGCGAGCCGCCCATATCATGATCCTCCTGCCGATTGCCTTCACGCTCTACCCGACTTACCGCAAGGAGCGAAGGCATCGGAAGATGACACCTGTCTGGGATGTGATCCTCAGCGTCGCTGCAATCCTCTGCTTTGCGTATATTCTAAAACGCTACGATGCTCTTGCCAAGACCGGGCGGCTCAACGACACCGACGTATGGGTTGGAATCGTATGCCTGATCGTCTCATTTGAAGCAGCCCGCCGCACCAGCGGGAACCTGGCAGTTATCGCCCTGATCTTTCTCTCGTATTTTGCTCTGTGGGGGCGGTATGTTCCCGGGACTTTCGGAACTGCAGCGTTCACGTTGAAACGTGTGATCAAATCCCTGGTCTGGGACACCATCGGTATCCTCGGAACAGGAAGCGGAGTATCCGCTACCTACATTTTCATCTTTGTCCTGTTCGGAGCCTTTCTGAAATACAGTGGTTTTTCTCAGTTCATCAATGACATCTCCCTGACGCTGGTGGGGCGGTCTCCGGGCGGACCTGCCAAGGTGGCGGTCATTGCTTCCGCTCTGATGGGCATGATCAACGGCTCTGCCATTGCCAATGTCGCTACTACCGGCACCATTACGATCCCTCTGATGAAGAAGACAGGGTATAAGAAAGAATTCGCGGGAGCCGTGGAGGCCGTGGCTTCCACCGGAGGCCAGTTCACCCCGCCCATCATGGGCGCGGTGGGCTTCGTGATGGCGGAGTTTATGTCCGTCAGCTATACCAGGGTGATGCTGGCAGCAGCGATCCCTGCATTCCTGTACTATCTTGGTCTGCTATGGTCGGTGCATCTGGAAGCGAAGCGGCTCGGCCTTTCTGGGCTGTCTCCGGAGAACATCCCAAAAGCCGCAAAGGTGATGAAGGAAAGGGGACATCTTCTGATCCCGCTCGTTCTGCTGCTGGGGATGATGTTTGCCGGATACACACCGCTCTATGCCGCAATTTTGGCGATTTTCGTGACAGTCCCGGTATCATGGCTCCGGAAGGAGACCCGCATGAATCCGAAGATCATCCTCCAGGCGGTCCTGGAGGGTACACGCGGTGCCGTCGGCGTCGGCGTGAGCTGCGTCATAATCGGTGTGATCATCGGATCTGTGAACATGACCAGTCTCGGCGTCAACTTCGGTAATCTGATCCTTAAGGTGGTGGGAGAGGGACAGCTGTTCCTCGGAGGACTGATGGTGATGGTCATGTCCATCATCCTGGGCATGGGAGTGCCGGGTGTGGCGGCCTATGTGATTGTCTATGCGGTCGCAGTTCCTGTTCTGCGAAGCGTGGGTGCGACAGAGATGGCAGCCAATATGTTCTGCCTGATCTATGCCTGCCTCAGCAACATCACGCCGCCGGTAGCCATGAGCTCCTATGTGGCCAGCGGCATCGCCGACAGCAACATGACAAAGACCAGCTTTATCGCTATTAAGCTCGGGATTGCCGGCTTTATCGTTCCCTTCTTCTTCCTGGATAACCCGGTTCTTCTCTATGGAAGCACGGAGGGAGTTTATGCATGGACAAGCATTTACGCCTTTGCCACCGCGTGCGTGGGTGTTCTGGCGCTGGCGTCCGGGCTCGCGGGACTCCCGACAGCGAGGTATTCCGGCCGCGTGACAGGGGTCAGAATTCTCGGCAGGGTGCTGCTGGTGACAGCCGGAATTCTGCTGATCAGTCCCGGACTTCTGACCGATGTCGCGGCAATGGGGATGATCGGTATCCAGATCCTGATCGAGCGGCTTTTCCTCATCAAGGCGCGCCCTCTCGGGGCTTGATTTTACAGGGATGAAACATCGGAAGAATCCCTCCGGTGTTGATTCATAGATCGCAAACTCTGAACAAGAAAGGAAGAACCAACATGAAAAAACTGTTTGCCCTGATGCTCTGTATGGCCGTTCTGGGCGCCGTGCTGCCCAGCGCTTCCGCCAGCGCGGACACCGACATCAATTTTGTGACGGCCGGTACCTCCGGCACCTTCTATGCCATCAGCGTGGAAGTGGCGAAGCTCTGGAACGAGAACATTGAAGGCATGCGCGCCGTGGCGACCCCCTCCGGCGGCGGTGTGGACAACCTGAACCAGGCCAAGGACGGCGAGGCTCAGATTGGTATCGCCAATGCCAACCTGGTGTACCAGTCCATGATGGGGACGGACGCCTTTGAGGACGACGCAAACCCGGATATCAAGATTTTCGCCGGCCTGTACTATAATCCGAACCAGGTGGTTGTGACGAATGCCAGCGGTATTGAGACAATCGCCGACCTGGAAGGGAAACACTTCTCCGTCGGTGCCGCAGGGTCCACAACCATTGATGAAGCGGTTCACCACCTGGCTACTGCGGATCTGACTCTGGACGATATGAAGACAGAATACATGGATGTGGCATCTTCCGCCGACGCAATCCAGAACAAGCAGCTGGACGGTGCCTGGATCATGGCGGGCGCGCCCAATGCCGGTGTGACACAGATCCTCACCAGTACGGACGCACACCTCCTCGCCATCCCGGAAGAGACTGTCGAGGCGCTGAAGGTGGATTATCCCTGGTACGCCAGTTATTCCATCCCCGCAGGAACCTACGCCGGACAGGATGAAGACGTCCCCACTTCGGCAGTGAAGCTCACGCTGTTCCTCACAGCGGATGTGGATGAGGAGACGGCATACCAGATGGCCAAAGTGTTCTGGGAGAACTGGGACTACCTGACAGAAAACTTTGCCGCGCTGAAGGCTGCCGATCCCGAGAAAGCCTGCGAAGACCTGGCCGGTGTTCCGCTCCA
>JAEEGL014303682.1_pt1 | contig 12162 bp, 13 predicted proteins | sample 9134231 | NCBI WGS metagenome assembly JAEEGL01 (sample SAMN16246548, study PRJNA631951) | gut metagenome | biome: gut microbiome; feature: rumen; material: fiber-attached | host: Bos | place: Iran: Karaj | collected 2018-10
CTGGCGGTAAAGGCTGTAATCGGACATAAGCATTTGCGCCATGTTGTCGCCCTCGAATATATAGCGCGCATCATTGAGCGCCTTGCCCTCGTCCGTGGATAAAAGCAAAGTTGCAATTTCTCTTGTTTTTTCAAATATAGTTCCAAGTTCGTTCATATTTTTTTCCTTTCTCAGACCTGTTCTCCAATTAAGTAGAACGTCTTGCAGTCGGTTATTTTTACGTTTATTATATCCCCGATAAGTTCGCTGCATCCCTTAAAATGCACCAAAGTATTATCTTCCGTGCGTCCCGTGACGAATAAGGGATCGCTGCTTACACCGTCAACAAGCACTTTGTAGGTATTGCCTACTTTCTTTTGGTTAAGCTCGTAAACAATGGGATTTACCGCTTCAAGCAGTTTGTCAAAATTTTTCTTTGCCTCGGCCTCGGATACCTGATTTGGCATTTCGGCCGCGGGCGTACCCGTTCTTTTTGAATAGATAAAGGTAAATGCGCCGTTAAAACGCGCCTTTTTAACAACATCTATCGTTTCTTCAACGTCTTCTTCCGTCTCGCCCGGGAAGCCGATGATTATATCGGTCGTTATTGCAATATCGGGAATGGCGGCGCGTATCTTATCCACCAGTTCAAGATAATGCTCCTTTGTATAGCGGCGGTTCATGCGTTTTAAAATTTCGTTGCTGCCCGCCTGGAACGGCAGATGTATATGGTTGCAGACCTTTTCGCAATCCGCCATTGCGGATATAAGCTCGTCCGACAGGTCTTTCGGGTGGCTTGTCATAAAGCGTATGCGCTCTATGCCCTCAACTTCGTTTACCCGCCTTAAAAGCTCGGCAAAACTTATTTTTTCTTCAAGGCCTCTGCCGTAGCTGTTGACATTCTGTCCAAGCAGCATGACCTCTTTTACGCCGTCTGCGGCAAGTGCTTTTACCTCGGTTATTATATCCTCGGGGCGGCGGCTTCTTTCACGTCCGCGCACATAAGGCACTATGCAGTAACTGCAAAAATTGTTGCAGCCAAACATTATATTTACGCTTGCCTTGTACTTGAATTTTCGTACTGTCGGCAGGTCTTCAACTATATCCGCGTGCTTGTCCCAGATATCAAAAACGGGTGAATTGCTCTCGATATTAGTGTAAATAAGTTCGGGCAGCTTGTAAATATTGAATGTGCCGAAAACTATATCCACATGGCGGTATTTTTTTCTTATGGTCTCTATGACCGTCGGCTGCTGCATCATACAGCCGCAAAGGGCAATTTTCATATCGGGATTGTCCTTTTTGGCGTGCTTTAAATAACCGAGATTGCCGTATACCTTGTTTTCGGCATTTTCACGCACACAGCAGGTATTATAGATTATAAAATCCGCGTCCTTTTCATCATCACACGGCTCATAGCCCATTTGTCTTAACATTCCGTCCAGCTTTTCGGAGTCATGCGCGTTCATCTGACAGCCGAAAGTGTTTATCATAAAACGCGGTCTTTTTTCTTTTTGGTCGTTTATCGCCTTGATTTTAAGCATAAAATCGCTCTGGCGCTGTAATTCTCCCTGTGAAGGAGCGGTAACAGGTGATCTCATATTTTACCTTACCCTTTCTTAACTGAAAATTTCAAACTAAATTTTATTATAACAGATTTTTGAGGGATTGTATAGTAGAAATTTTAAAAATTATGATAAAACCCAAAAATTTAAAATCTTGAAAATACGCATGGTATATGATAAAATAAATAGTAGTATCGAAATAAAACGAGGGAGGTATTTTTATGAATAAAAAGACATTGGCGGAATTAAGATCCGTAAACAGCGGTTTAAGAAGCTTAATGCTTATGGCTTCGACCATACTTTTATTTTTGGTATCGGACAGGGCTAAACACGGCGACGAATCCGACAAATTATTTGCAAAAATATTTGCGGTAATGGTATCTTTGCTTGCGCTGCTTAATGCTGCGGCTATTGCAAAGGATATAATAGATAATGCCGCAGACGAAGACGATTTTGACGAGCTTGAAGAATTTGGGGAATATGATGTTTAAAGGGGTTTTTTATATGAAAAGCAAAAGAGTTATCGCAGCCATGTTAAGTGCTGTAATGCTTGCAGGGCAGTGTATAAGCGTATTTGCGGAAGATGAAAATATAACAAAACTGACTTTCGGTTATCCCACGGGCTGGGAAAGCACGGAGCAGACGGGCAGTTATACATTCTATCAGCCAAACTGCAAAGGCGCAATATATATTTATACCACGGACGAGCCGAATTTTGATATAATGGCAAGCAGCAAGGAAGATATAAACGACTATATGCTGTATTCCAACCCTCGCACAAGTCTTTCCGCGCAGGCGGCGCAGCTGAATGTGTCGGAAGTGGAGTTTGACAGTCTTGAGACCTATACGGAAATGCGCAACAACACACTTTACCGTGAGGTAGAGATGAATACCCATACTTTCGGCGGCACAAAAATAACCGTTTTAAGTTATATGTGTACCGCGGGCGGAAAACTTTATCACTTCGACCTGATAACCGACAGCGCCGAAAATGGAAAACAAGTGCTTTTGAACATACTTGACACCTCGGTATATGCAGGCGACAACGTGCCCGAAAGCGACCTTGAAGCCGATAAATTTACAATTTCCATAAATGTGGACGGCAGACGTATCCGCCCCGACAGCGAACCCGTGCTTATTTCGGGCAGAACGCTTGTGCCTATACGCGCCATTGCCGAAAATTTAGGCTATGATGTAAACTGGGATGCCGAAAGCAGAACAGTCACAATGACATCCGAGGGCAAGAGTGAAATTTCCGTGACCATTGATGCCGACAGTATTGTAAAAGGAGACAGCAGGGTAGAAGTGGATGTTCCCGCACAGATAATAGATTCCCGCACATATCTGCCTCTGCGTGCCGTCGCCGAAGCAATGGATTGCAGGGTCGAGTGGAACGGCGAAACCAAAACAGTTGATATTTTCTCGTAAAAAAAAGGGGCTGCCGCAATTTGCTTCAGTCCCTTTTTTATACAGTAATTTGAATATATAGTAAGCGAATTAAATAATTGGACTTAAGCTCGCTTGAGTACAATTATTTATGAGCCCCATCATATCGTGAACGTCCAAATATTTTTGACGTTCACGATAACACCATCTTTTAATATTTTATTACATTATGTTCGGCAAGTTTATCGCCCTCATACCTCAGTTTCATTGAAAAAAAGCCGTTATATTCATCCAGCAGTTTCAAAAACAGGCTGTCGCCCTCCCAGAGCGGCAGGGCAGGTACATCTTTTTTATCGACCCATTCCAGAATACCCTCGTCACATTCTTTTATTGTACCGCTGAATTTATCGGCGGTATAGAGGTGCATATATTCCGTTTCGTACTTATCGGAAATAAAGGTTATAAGGCCGCGGAAAGTGTAGGAGCGCAGGGTAAGACCCGTTTCTTCGTATACTTCACGCAGGAGACATTCCTCGGGGGTCTCGTTTGGCTCGAACTTACCGCCTACGCCTATCCACTTATCCTTATTAAAATCGTTTTGTTTTTTTACGCGGTGAAGCATAAGATACTTGCCGTCTTTTTCTATATAACAAAGGGTTGTGAGCCGCATTTTAACCGTCCTTTTACTGTAAAGTTTCTATAAAGGCATCCCAGTCTTTCTGCCATTTTTCCATTATTTTTGACTTTTCGTCATCTGACAGACCGCTGTATTCCACAGAATTTTTTGCAAACATTTTAAGTTCCGCCAAACCGCAGTCCCAACACATCACAGCCGCAAAAAAATCGTCCGCAAGCGCATTGTATTCGGTATATCTTGCCTTATCGGAGCAGAGTACCACGGGATTTCCGTTTCTGATATACTGCACGGCGGGATGAAGACGCAGATCGGCGGTATAATCCATACGGCAGTTGCTTATGGGACAGATCTCGATGCAAACATCATCATTTTTATATTTGTCCATAAGTTCGGGAAAACGGCTTAAATTAAGACCGTGACCGACTCTCTGCGTACCGAATAAGTAAGCATCGGCTATATTTGTATTCTCCGCCGCAAGGCTCTCGCCCGCGCTTAAATACAGTTTCAGCCCGCTTTCTTTTATATTTTCGCCCGTCAGTATCTTTTCAAAATCCTTCAGAGGTCTGTTGCCGTCCTCCGTGCCCGCTATATCAAAACCGATAATAAAATCGGCGGGAGAGTTTTTGTCGGACTCGTCCTTTATGCTTTCACGCAGTTCAACAGCACTTTCAAGGGCGGTTTTTACCTCTTCCTTATCAAGTTCTATATCTTTATCCGAAACGGCAATTATTTTTACAATAAAATCAGGATTTTCCTTTTTAGCCTCGTAATAAGCATCACGCACAAGCTTTGTCAGCTTTTCGTTTTTCTCCTTATCGGCTGTGTATGAAAGTCGAATTTCCACAAAAGAGATATTTTCGTCTATGTAATTAAGAAAATCTTCTTTATAGATATTTTTTACAAGCTTTTCGTCAAGGTTTATGCAGTCGGTCTGAACACGCACCTTGTCAAGCTTTGTGATAGGGTCGGGGTACTCCGTCAAGGAACGCAGGGTATACATATCAAGAAGTCTGGCATCCGAAAGCCTGCCGTCCCCCATACCCTGTTTAAGCATTATACTGCCCTCGGGAAAAGGGCCTATATCCGCATCATACATATATCCGTAACAAAAACCGTCTTCAAGGCAAACATGAAAATCCTCACGCTCGCCGATAAGCATAAGAAGCCTTTCCATAGACAGACCCGTACTGTCCTGTGAACGCAGATCGCCGCCTTTTGGCAGACTTTCACAAAGGCTGTACAGCTTGCTGCCTGTAAGCCTTGTGTCGTTAAGTGTGGGCATATCATACGGAAAATAGGTGTAACCGCCGTAAATTTCAAGCAGTTCATCCTTATAAGCCAACAGCTTTTCATTGGCCTTTTGTTCCTTTTTGCTTAGTTCCTCTGTTTTGGCGGCATTTTTTGTCAGTTCAAGCCTGCGTTTGTCATAGCCGTTTTCATCGGACGATACCGACGTGACTTTTTTGCCGCAGCCCGATTGAAGGCAAAGCAAGGCAGACAGCAAAAAAACCGACAAAAAACTTTTTCTCCTTTTCAAGAATTATCATCCTTTCGGGGCAGTTTTTGTTACGTTTTCGTAATATTTTACATATATATTAACATAAAATTACACACTTGTCAAAAAGCGCAAAAAACAGGGCAGTTGAAGGCAAAAAACAGGACTGTCTCATTTACTTAATACGACAGTCCCTTAAAGATCAAATATTATCCATTTTGCTTATTTTTTCATACAATTTTTTTTGAATACCTAAAAAAAATACCATCATCAAACCTGTTATAAAAATGATCATAGGTATTAAAACGACCATTATTATAAGAAAAGGTGTAATTTCTCCGCTTCTTGTTATAATAACATTCAATAGATGCTTCTTTATGAATATAAACAGTAAACTGCCTGTCATATAAAGAAAAACAGCCGTCATTACAATACGATTTGTTTGTATGATCTTATCATCGTTTTTTAAATAAAATACTTCGCCGTTATCCTTTATAACTTTTATTTCCTGAAATACCATTAAAATATTCAAAAAACTGAATTTGTATTTTTTTGATAATTCGGGATAGTCGTTGTTTAATAAATATTTATTCAGACCGACAAAGATCATAGATATTAAAATTAAAACAGCCAAAAATATAAAACTGAATATTATTATAAAATTTACGGAAAATTGGCTCATCATAAGTATTTTACTCCTCGGTCTCCTCTTGTTTTGTTTCTGCGCCGCCGAGGGGTTCAAGTCCGTTTGCTACCCTTACTTTATTTTCTATTTCAAGCAAAAGATCGGGGTTTTCCTTAAGGAATTTCTTTGCATTCTCACGTCCCTGACCAAGTCTGTCGTTATTATAGCTGTACCATGCGCCGCCTTTTTGTACGATATCCATTTCTGCGGCAATATCCAGTACATCGCCCTCGTGGCTGATGCCCTGGCCGTAGATAATATCAAACTCGGTCTTTTTGAAAGGAGGTGCTACCTTATTTTTAACGATTTTTACCTTGGTTCTGTTGCCGATTATCTCCGTACCGTCTTTGATAGGATCGGCCTTTCTGATGTCCATTCTGACGGAAGCATAGAATTTAAGTGCCTTACCGCCTGTTGTAGTTTCGGGATTACCGAACATTACGCCTATCTTTTCACGAAGCTGGTTGATAAATACCACAATACACTTGCTTTTTGCGGTAACGGATGTGAGCTTACGCAAAGCCTGGCTCATAAGACGAGCCTGAAGACCCATGTGTGAATCGCCCATTTCGCCCTCTATTTCTGCCTTGGGAACAAGGGCTGCAACGGAGTCCACGATTATTATATCCACAGCGCCGCTGCGTACAAGTGTTTCCGCAATTTCAAGTGCCTGCTCGCCGTCATCGGGCTGGGAAACATAAAGCTCATTTATATCAACACCCAAATTCTGCGCATAAACAGGGTCAAGAGCGTGTTCGGCATCAATAAAGCCCGCAATGCCTCCCGCTTTTTGAACTTCCGCTACCATATGCAGGGCAACTGTCGTTTTACCGCTGCTCTCGGGGCCGTATATCTCTATAATTCTTCCCTTTGGTATACCGCCTACACCAAGCGCCAGATCAAGTGAAAGAGCGCCCGTGGAAACGGTCTCGATACCCGTGTTTTTAAGGTTATCGCCAAGTTTCATAATAGAGCCCTTGCCGAAGTCCTTTTCGATTTTGCCGACAGCGGCTTTCATGGCCTCTTTTTTTTCGCTGTTGAAGTTTTCATCTGCTTCGTTTACTTTTGCTTTTGCCATATCTTTCTCCTTAAATTTTAATTAAATTTCTTTATCCAAAATATTGTTAAGTTCGTTTAAAAGTATATTTGTTGTCTGCTGTCTTATTTCGGTGCGTGTGCCGTTTAATTGAAGCAGGCGGGTCTTTACACTGCCTTTTACGCAAATGCCGATATAGACCGTTCCGACGGGTTTTTCGGGAGTTCCGCCGCCCGGACCCGCAACACCCGTAGTGCTGATACCTATATCCGTATTGCTGTTAAGGCTAACGCCCCTGCACATTTCCTCCGCAGTCTGATGACTGACAGCACCGTACTCTTCAAGTGTTTCTTTTTTGACACCCAAAAATTTCATCTTTGCTTCATTGCTGTAGGAGACCACTCCGTCCATAAAAACCGCCGAAGCACCGGGATAATCCACTATAGCCGACGAGACCATACCTCCCGTGCAGCTTTCCGCCGCGGAGATCGTAAGCCCCTTTTGTTCAAGCTTTTTTACTATGTTTTCAACACAGCTGTAATTGTCCATATCTTGTCCTCACAAAACAATTTTTTTAATTCATCTTTACAAAAAATATTATAAAACATAAATTAAAAAAAATCAATAAAAAAATCGAAATTTTTTTCGGAGAAAATTTTATTGGGATATTTTTGGGACTTTATTTATTATTAATATCTGTATTTTTTTTAATTTGCTATATTATTATTTTTTTACTCTTTTGACGGTACTATAAACAAAAAATCATTCAATTCTTCTTCCGGAAATAAGCCGTATGCCGAATAATTATATATAAATCGCTGATAAGGCAGAACACCGTAACCGTCCTGGTTATGGTCTGTACAGTCATAGCTGTCCGCAATTATAAGCACATCATCCTTTTCATCTTCTGTACCCATAGTATCATAGCCAATAATGCTTTCCCAATGACCGCCCCAATCGTTCCAGCAAATAAGTACGGGTCTGTCATTTTTAAGATTATCAATTATCATATCTGTATTAAAATAATTGAAGTATTCCGAAGGATCACTTATTTTGTCTATAATATCAAATGTGGAATAAGTTTTAAGACCTTCACTTTCAAATATTTCTTTCATCTGTCTTAAATTTGTACCGTTTTCGTCAAAACCCGTTTGATATTTTTCGGATAATCCCATTTCTGTCTTATCATCAAGCATACCATAATGTTCAAAAGCCATAAGTGCGGCACAAATACCGCATGAATATTCATTTGTCTGCTGATAGGTCTTATAATTTTTGAGCATTGTTCTTGTATCCGTAGACCCCGCAGAATAAAAATCTATATTATTAAAGTAAAGGCTGTCTTTGTGGTCGCCCGATCTTTCATCGGTATCCGCACCGCCGTCGATATCCGAATCGCTGCTGTTATCCATTTTCATTTCATTTGTAAAATTGCCTGCCGTTTCCGTATTTTCAATTAAAGCAGAATTATTATCTGCCGATAAATTTTCCGCTGCCGAAGAACATCCTGTAATAAGTGTAAGACTGAGTATTAATGGTAAAATTTTCTTCATAACAGTCCCTTCTTTCTAAATTCATGTTAGCAGACAACATATCTCTTTTTTTTAATTATAACACAAAAAAATGTTACAATAAATAAAAAATGGCAGAAAAATTACTTTCTGCCAAAAAAATAGCGGAAGGGGGATTTGAACCCTCGACACCACGGGTATGAACCGTGTGCTCTAGCCAACTGAGCTATTCCGCCATATATGTCAAAGCCTGCACCCCGTAAAACGGGGTACCGACTTAGTTTTTAAAAAATGGGAACAATAGGGCTCGAACCTATGACCCTCTGCTTGTAAGGCAGATGCTCTCCCAGCTGAGCTATGCTCCCATATGCTGCCGTTTACCCGACAACAAAATAGATTATAGCATTATTTTAAAGCATTGTCAACACTTTTTTAAAAATAAATTTATTTTTTTTACAACTTCTTCGTTCCACAGTATTTCATTGTGTTTAAGACCCGAAACCGTAAAAAGTTCGGCATCGGCAAAATTTTTGCTTAATCTTTCGGAACTGTTATAAGGTATGACCTCATCATCCCTTGAAGCAAAAATAAGAACAGGTTCGGTTACATCTTTTGCATACTTATAGCTTTTAAAAGGGTAAATTATCAGTTTTTTTGCCGCACCGTGAAAAATATTTGCAAAATTATTATATGCAGATGCCATTTCATCATAGGGAGCGGCAAGTATAAGCCCCGATACTTCATAATTTGCCGAAGCATAAACGGCCGCGCCCGTACCCAGACTGAAACCCATTACAACAATTTTTTCGTTAAGGGTATCGTCCGTGCCCACATACTGCATGACCGAATTTACTGTTTCAAATATACTTTTTTCGGACGGACTGCCGCCGCTTTCCCCGTAACCGGGATAATCGACGGAAAGTACATTATAATCACCAAAATACTTCCAAAATTCGTTTAAATCCCAATTTTTCATATTTAAAGCGCTTATTTGTGAATTGCCGCCGAAATAGACAAGTGTTTTGCGGCTTTCGTCACAGCGGTGCAGCCAGCCGACACAGGTATATTTTCCGTTTTGTATTTCTGTTTTTTCAAAGCCGTTTTTCAGCAAATATTCTTCTGCCGGCATATTTCTGAAAGGATGGAAAAGCATTTTATGTTGTATAACACAGACAGCTGCAAAAAATATACCCAAAAGGGTCAAAACGAGAATTGCCGCTTTGACCCTCTTATTATTATTATTATTATTATTATTATTACTACTCATTACATAATATCCTGAAATACCCTGCCGATACTGTCATGTATAGCCAGTTTGGCAAGATTATCGTATGTTGTTTCACCCTTATTTATAAGAATAAGCTTGTTGCCGCGGTAGGCGCTTACAAGGCTTGCAGCGGGATAAACCACAAGGGAAGTGCCGCCGACGATAAGCACATCGGCCTCGGAAATAACTTTATAAGCCTTATTCCAGACATCATTGTCAAGCGGTTCTTCATATAAAACAACATCGGGCTTGATTATGCCGCCGCATTTATCACACTTAGGTACGCCCTCACAGTCTATTATATCACGCAAAGGATAGAATTTTCCGCATTCCATGCAGTAATTTCTGTATACAGAGCCATGAAGTTCGAGCACGTTTTTACTGCCCGCAAGCTGATGAAGATTATCTATATTCTGTGTCACAACAGCCTTTAATTTGCCCATTTCTTCAAGCTTTGCAAGTGCAAAATGCGCAACATTGGGCTTTGCATCAAGATAGACCATGTTATTGAAATAATAATCATAGAATGTGTCTGTATGTTTCATAAAATAGCTGTGGCTTATAATTTCCTCGGGGGAATTGCCGTATTTAATTTTTGTATTGTAAAGACCGTCGGCAGATCTGAAATCGGGTATGCCGCTTTCGGTAGAAACGCCCGCACCGCCGAGGAATACTATATTATCACTTTCATCAATAATTTGTTTCAACTCTTCGTAGATCAAATCATTCACCCCAATCCGAAAATCACTTTTTTAATTTTTCCACAAAAACAGCTATTTTTTCAAGTGCTTTTTTGATATCGTCTATAGAATATGCGTAGGAACAGCGGATAAAACCTTCGCCCGCATCGCCGAATGCAGTACCAGGCACAACAGCAACTTTCTGGTCGTAGAGAAGCTGTGTACAAAAATCATCGGAGCTCAGACCCGTTGATTTTATGCAGGGGAAGAGATAGAAAGCGCCCAGAGCTTCAAAACAGTCAAGACCCATATCAAGAAAGCCTTGACGCATTACACGGCGGCGCATTTCATACTGCTTGCGCATTTTTTCGACCTCGCCGTCACAGCTGCGAAGACCCTCGACAGCCGCACGCTGGCTTATTGTAGGCGCACACATTATAACATACTGATGCACCTTTGTCATTTGTTTTATAATGGGCGCAGGACCCATAGCATAGCCGAGTCTCCAGCCCGTCATGGCATAGCCCTTTGAAAAACCGTTTACAAGTATGGTTTTATCGCGCAGTTCGGGAAATTGCACGGGCGAACAATGTTTTTTGCCGTTGTATGTAAGCTCCGAATAAATTTCGTCGCTTATTATCAGAATATCTCTGTCTTTCAGGGCTTCTGCTATCTTCGCCCAGTCCTCGTATTCCATTATCGCGCCCGTAGGATTATTGGGATAACAGGCGATTATTGCCTTTGTTTTATCCGTTACCTTTTCAAGTATCTGCTCGGGCTGTAGTCTGAAATCAAATTCGGCGGTCGTATTTACCACAACGGGAGTACCGCCCGCAAGCGTAACACAAGGTTTATAACAGACATAAGACGGCTCGACCACAAGGACTTCATCCCCCGGGCCTACTACCGTTCTCATGGCCGCATCGACAGCCTCGCTGCCGCCGACGGTCACAAGTACCTCTGTTTTAGGATCGTAATTTACATCAAGTGTTCTTTTTATATAATTGCATATTTCCCTGCGCAGTTCCAAAAGACCCGCGTTTGAAGTATAGACCGTGCGGCCCTTTTCAAGCGTATAAATGGCGCGCTCCCTTATAGGCCAGGGCGTGTCAAAATCGGGCTCGCCCACACCTAAAGAAATAACATCATCCATTTCGCTTGCTATATCAAAAAACTTTCTTATGCCCGAAAAAGGCATATCAAGCACTTTTTTATTTATAAAATCTTCGGGTTTTTTCATGGCGAAACTATCATCCTTTCGTCATCTGCATTATTTTTTTCAAAAATAACGCCGTGTTCCTTGTATCTTTTAAGCACAAAATGAGTAGCGGTGCTTAAAACGCTGTCAAGTGTGGATAACTTTGAGGATACAAAAGTAGAAATATCTCTCAGGTTTTTACCCTCTATCATAACAAGGATATCATAGCCGCCCGACATAAGAAAGACGCTTTTGACCTCGCTGAAGCCATAGATTCGTCTTGCTATATGCTCAAAACCCATATCCCTTTTGGGTGTTACCTTTACTTCTATCATTGCGGTAACAATATCGTCCTTTACACTTTCCCAGTTGATAAGGGTCGAGTAACCGCAGATCACTTTGTCCGCCTCCATTTCCGCAATGGCGGCCGCGACCTCCTGCTCGGGCTTGCCAAGCATAAGCGCTATTTCTTCAACTGTTTTTCTGCTGTCGTTTTCCAGAATTTCAAGTATGTCTTTTTTCACTGAAAACACCCCTTATCATTTATACTTTGGAAGTTCTTTTTTAGAACATTCTTTATAACATTATAACTTGTTTTATACACAAATACAAGTAAAATTTTATTTGTGTTTTGCTGACTTTTGTTTGTTGTAAAATTCAAATTGGAATTTAGCGGGGTGTTACCGGCAAAGACAGAGGGCTTCTATCCGAAGCCCTCAAACC
>JAEEGL014608451.1_pt1 | contig 12162 bp, 10 predicted proteins | sample 9134231 | NCBI WGS metagenome assembly JAEEGL01 (sample SAMN16246548, study PRJNA631951) | gut metagenome | biome: gut microbiome; feature: rumen; material: fiber-attached | host: Bos | place: Iran: Karaj | collected 2018-10
GTTGGTTACGCCGGAACATTTGCGTTTCGACTTCTCGCATTTCCAAAAAATGACCGACGAAGAAATTCGTAAGACGGAACAGATTGTAAATCAGTTGATTCGTTCGGATTATGCTTTGCAGGAATATCGCGATATGCCAATCAACGAGGCAAAGGCAATGGGTGCCAAAGCATTGTTCGGCGAAAAATATGGCGACAAAGTCCGTGTGATTAAATTTGGCGATTCAATGGAATTGTGTGGTGGTACGCACATTTCGTCAACGGGAAAAATCGGTTTCTTCAAAATCGTTTCCGAAAGTGCCATTGCAGCTGGAATCCGCCGTATTGAGGCTGTAACATCCGACAATGCTGAAAAATTCATTTTCGAACAAGTTGACACAATTGCGACCATAAAAGAATTGCTGAAAAATCCAGTAAATCTTACAAAACAGGTAGAACAACTTGTTACCGAAAATGCAAAATTGCAGAAACAACTTGAAGCGTTTGAAAAACAACAGACTCAACAAGTTGCAAAAGAATTGCTGAAAGAAACCGAGACGAAAAACAATATTTCGCTTATTGTAAAAGAAATCTCCGCATCGAATGCCAATGCGTTGAAAGACATCGTGTTTAGTGTAAAAAACAGCCTTTCTTCATTCATTGTTGTATTGGCTGCAAATGTTGACGGCAAGGCAAATGTGTGCGTAGCCGTTTCGCAGGATGTTATCGACGATTACAAACTCACCGCACAGGAATTGATAAAACTGATGGCAAAAGAAATCGCCGGCGGTGGCGGTGGTCAGCCGTTCTTTGCAACGGCGGGTGGAAAAAATCCACAAGGAATTTCTACCGCTTTACAATTGGTAAAAAATAAGATTTCAGAATTATAAACAAAAACGGTCGGACAATAAGTTCGGCCGTTTTTTATAATCAACTAGTTTTTCAACAACCAACAAACATCCAGTTGTTTATATTTCGTTTTGTTTACTAACGAAGAGTTGGCTATTTTTGCGAGCAAACAAAAATAAAAAATGGCAAAAACTCAATTCAAAAAAGAAGTAGAAGTCCACGTCAATTACGACGGGAAAACGCCCCCCTATTCCGAGACATTGGAAGAAACGGTGTTGGGACAGCTTATGCTTCAAGGCGACGCGCTTTCCGAAGTGATGAATCTGCTCACGAAAAAAGAAATTTTCTATATACCAAAAAATCAAATCATTTTTGAGGCAATGACGGAGTTGGCAAAGGAAAACGAGCCAATCACCCTTGTCACCGTTATTGAAAAATTAAAATCCGTAGAACAATTAGACAGCGTTGGCGGACCTTCGTACCTCATTGACTTGTCGATGCGCGTTTCAACTTCGGCAAATATTGAAAACCACGTTAAATTACTGGTACAAAAATACATACAGCGGGAATTAATCCGAGTTTCTGCCATCATCAGCGAAAAAGCATTCGATCCATCATGTCAACTTGCGGAACTCACCGACACCGCCGAAAAGGAAATTCTTTCGGTAACCGACCAAAGTTTGCAGAAGAAATCCATCGTCGGACTTGATAGAATTGCGCCAAGCGTATATGACCACTTTATTGAGGCAAGCAAAGCTGGCGGAAAAGAATTCACGGGCGTTCCATCGGGTTTCCACGAGCTCGACCGTCTCACCACGGGATGGCAAGCCGGCAGTATGATTGTATTGGCTGCCCGCCCGGGTATGGGTAAAACAGCGTTTGTGCTCACTATGCTCCGAAATATCGCCATCGACCACAATATCCCCGTGGGAATGTTCTCGCTCGAAATGAGTTGTGAACAATTGGCAACCCGTTTGTTCGTGGGCGAAGCGGAAATCCAGCAAAATAAACTGCAAACGGGAAACATTGATTTAACCGACATCGGAAAATTAAGTTCCGCAAAGGAAAAACTCTCGATAGCGCCTATCTTTCTTGACGATACGCCAGGTCTTTCCATTTATGAATTCCGTTCAAAATGCCGCCGTTTAGTTGAAAAACATAAAGTTAGATGCATCGTGGTCGATTATCTTCAGCTGATGACCGCAAGCGGGAGTTTCAGCCGTGAACAGGAAGTAAGTAGTATTTCCCGTCAGATTAAATCGGTTGCCATGGAGCTCAAAATTCCTGTTATCGCATTGGCACAGCTGAACCGTGGTATTGAAGGACGACAAAACAACGATAAAAAACCTCGTTTGTCCGACCTTCGTGAATCGGGCGCAATCGAACAAGATGCCGACCTTGTTTTGTTCATCCACCGTGAAGCAAAAGCAAACAACACAAGCGTAAACGCAAATGGTGAGGATATTAGCAAGGACGCTCAAATTATTGTTGCCAAAAACCGTCACGGTGCCGGCGGGGAAATAAATCTCCAATTTATTGGAGAATATATGAAGTTTATTGACCCAATCAATACTGAAATCAAACCAAACGCCGCCCAATTCATTCAGCCTGAGGAAAGAATCATGGAATTTGGGTCGCGAATGAATGACATGAACACCGACCCATTAGGACAACCATTACAAGAAGGAGAAGCTCCATTTTAGATGAAAAGACATATATTGTTGATAGTAAGCGTTTTGTGTTGCCAACTTTGTTCGGCATTCGGATTTCTTATTCCTATGGACGAGACACAAAAAAATCATCTAAAAGCCTATGGCATAGCATATTGGGTACTTCAAAACAATATTACCATTGATTGGCTACTCAACTATCGTGGCGGCAGTTTTCTTATGGAATACAGTCCCGACATTAAGAAAGAATGCGACATCCGTGGCGTTTCGTACGAAATCATTGCCGATGTGAAAATTTCATCAATTTTAGCGGAAGTTTCGTCCGACGATGTGAATATGGATGCCGTGAAACTTGAAAAAGCCCCCAAAATGGCAGTTTATTCACCCAAAGACAAATTGCCGTGGGACGATGCGGTGACGCTGGCTCTCACCTACGCCGAAATCCCCTACACTGTTATTTACGACGAGGAAATCATCAACGGAGACCTCGCCAAATACGACTGGCTCCACATGCACCACGAGGATTTCACCGGGCAATACGGGAAATTCTACGCCAGCTATAAATATGCGGATTGGTATATTTCACAACAAAATAATGCCGAAGAAGCTGCCCGCTCGTTTGGTTTTTCAAAAGTTTCGGATTTGAAATTATTTGTGGCAAAAACTATCAAAGCATACGTCGAAAACGGAGGATTTTTATTTGCAATGTGCTCAGGCACAGATTCTTTCGACATCGCTTTATCTGCCGAAAATGTTGACATCTGTGAATCAATGTACGACCACGACCCCGCCGACCCACAAGCGCAATCAAAATTGGACTACAATAAATGTTTGGCGTTTCAAAATTTCAAACTCAAAACAAATCCATTGGAATATGAATATTCCGACATTGATGTGACCGAAACACGCCGCGTGAACGAAAATGCTGATTTTTTCACATTGTTTGAGTTTTCCGCAAAATGGGACCCCGTTCCAACAATGCTTTGTCAAAACCATACCAATATTATTAAAGGTTTTATGGGACAAACCACCGCCTTCAACGAAGACCTGATAAAACCAACAACAATTATAATGGGCGAACTTAAGTCGGCAAAAGAAGCAAAATACATCCACGGAACGTTCGGCAAAGGCACATGGACATTCTACGGCGGCCACGACCCCGAAGACTACCGCCACTTTGTGGGCGACCAACCAACCAATCTCGACAACCACAAAAACTCGCCTGGCTACCGCCTCATACTTAATAATGTATTGTTTCCCGCCGCCAAAAAGAAAAAACAAAAAACCTAATGGAATTTCTCTTTGAAATTCCGACAAAAACCCTATCTTTGTAATGTTATGGATAACTACATAGTTTCGGCACGGAAATATAGACCTGCAACGTTTGCGACGGTTATCGGACAAGAGTCGATAACGCGCACGTTGAAGAATTCCATTTCTTCGGGTCATTTGGGACAAGCATACTTGTTCTGCGGACCTCGTGGAGTTGGAAAAACCACGTGTGCCAGAATCTTTGCAAAAACCATTAACTGTCAGAATCTTACAGCAAATATCGAAGCCTGTGGCGAATGCGATTCCTGCAAATCATTCGATGCTTCGGCATCGTTCAACGTGGTTGAGCTCGATGCGGCTTCAAACAACTCGGTGGAAGACATCCGCCAACTGATTGACCAAGTGCGCATACCACCGCAAGTTGGAAAATACACGGTATATATCATCGACGAGGTTCACATGCTTTCCCAAGCGGCGTTCAACGCATTTCTTAAAACGCTGGAAGAACCGCCACGACATGCGATTTTCATTTTGGCAACAACGGAAAAACATAAAATTTTACCGACAATTCTTTCTCGTTGCCAAATTTTCGATTTCAATAGAATTAAAATTGACGATATTGTCAACCATCTTGCCGATATTGCCAAACAAGAATCTGTGACAATCGAGCCCGATGCGCTCAATGTGATTGCACAAAAAGCAAGCGGCGGACTTCGCGACGCATTGTCTATTTTCGACCAAATCGTCAGCTTTTCGGGAAACAATGTTACGTACCAAAGCGCTATTGAGAACCTCAATGTGCTTGACTATGAATATTTCTTCAAAATGACCGACTTTTTCCTTCAATCGGATTATGCGTCGGCATTAATCACATTCGACGAAATCCTAAACAAAGGTTTTGACGACAGAAATTTCATTCTTGGACTGTGTTCACACTTCCGCGACCTATTAGTCAGCAAAGAACCGAAGACATTGCCGTTGCTGGAAGTCAGCGAATCAACAAAGGCACGCTACGCCGAACAAGCGCAGAAGTGTCCGACCGATTTCTTATTCACCGCCCTCGACCTCGCTCAAAAATTCGAGGAAAAATACAAGGAAAGTAATAACAAGCGACTACACGTAGAATTGGCATTGTTGCATTTGTGCAACATAGTAAAAAAAAAACTGATGTAGCGTCCGCTCCCCAGAAACAGGCTCAACAACCTGTTCGTCCTGTAGCACAAGCTCCTACGCCATCTCCTGCTCCTTCTACGCCAAAAGCAGTTCCCGTACAACAAAAACAACAAACTCAAGTAAAACCACAACCTGCACCAAGCCAAAATTTTATGGCTGATATAATGGCGGGTAAAGTTGTGCCACAACAATCCACGCCAAAACCACCACAACAAACAACCCAACAACCTGTGGTTCAACGACAAACAGAAGTAGAGCAAACGCCAATAGTGGAAGAAAAGAAATCCTACATATCCAACAAAGACAAATTCGAAGCTCTTTCAAAGGAAAACCCGCTACTCGACACGCTGAAGAAAAAATTCGACCTAAATTTCAATTAATATGATTTGTTTTCCCAATGCGAAAATCAATATCGGACTGAGAATCACTGAAAAACGTCCCGATGGATACCACAACATAGAAACGATTTTCTATCCCGTCCACGGCTTGTGCGATTGCTTGGAATTTATGGAATCAAACGAATTGAAATTTGAAAATGTCGGTATTCAAATCGACACCCCACCTGAAAAAAATCTTTGCGTGAAAGCATGGAACATATTCCATTCACACTACGATATTCCACCAATTCATATTCTGCTATACAAACATATTCCCTTTGGCGGTGGACTTGGTGGCGGTTCCGCCGATGCATCGTTTTTGCTTTCGGCTATAAACGAACATTTTTCGGTTGGAGCAAGCAACAAGCAATTGGAACAAATGGCTTTGGAAATAGGTAGCGATTGTCCTTTTTTCATTCAAAATAAACCCGTTTTCGCCGAAGGACGCGGTGAATTTTTTTCTCCTATAACTATCTCATTACGAGGATATTGGATTTTACTCGCAAAGCCAGACATTGCCGTTGGAACAGCCGAGGCCTACCGTGGAACAAAGCCCTTCAAACGCTCTCAGAAATTATGCGACGAAATACCACAAAATATAACTAATTGGAAAGAAATCGTAACAAACGACTTTGAACCATCAATATTCATAAATCACCCAGCCATTGCTAATCTCAAAACACAAATTTACGAAATGGGCGCAATTTACGCATCAATGAGCGGTAGCGGTGCCACTGTTTATGGTATTTTCGACCACGAGATTTCTATTCCCGACGAACTTCCGTTAGTTTGGTTCGGACAATTACAATAATTTTTGCAATTCAAACATTTCGTCACGCAAACGGGCGGCAGTCACGAAATCCATTTCCTTAGCTGCGGCTTCCATTTCCTTTTTAGTTTTCGCTATCAACGCACGTATGCTGTCCTTGCTCATATAGCGTACAACTGGGTCGGCGGCAATGGTCGCTTTTGATTCTGAATCTTCTTTATGCGCAAGCGAGCTGTCAATTGCCTTCACTATTTGCGTTGGTGTAATGTTGTGTTCCGTATTGTACCGAATCTGTTTTTCCCGACGACGATTGGTTTCGTCAATCGTTTTCTGCATACTTTCCGTGATTTTGTCGGCGTACATAATCACATGTCCGTTCACATTTCGCGCGGCACGGCCTGCTGTCTGCGTCAACGAACGTTCGTTCCGCAAAAAGCCTTCCTTGTCAGCATCAAGAATCGCCACAAGCGAGACTTCGGGCAAATCCAAACCTTCACGAAGAAGATTCACACCAACCAGTACATCAAAACTGCCAGCACGCAGATTTTCAAGTATTTCCACACGTTCAAGCGTATCAACGTCACTATGGATATATGCACTTCTGATGCCCAAACGCGTCAAATATTTTTGCAACTCCTCCGCCATACGTTTTGTAAGCGTTGTAACCAACACGCGTTCATTCCGCTCCGTTCGAAGGTTGATTTCCTCAATCAAATCATCAATTTGGTTTTCTGTCGGACGGACTTCAATTTCTGGATCGAGCAAACCAGTTGGACGAATCACCTGATCGACAACAACGCCTTCGGAGCGTTGCAATTCAAAATCCGCAGGGGTGGCACTCACATAAATCACTTGATTGCACAATGATTCAAATTCCTCAAAATTCAGAGGTCTGTTGTCCAACGCAGCAGGCAATCGGAATCCATTATCCACAAGATTTATTTTGCGTGAATGGTCGCCGCCATACATGCCATGTATCTGAGGCACAGTGACATGGCTCTCGTCTATCACCAACAAGAAATCCTTCGGTAAATAATCAAACAAACAATACGGACGCACACCAGCGGCACGGCCGTCAAAATAACGTGAATAGTTTTCAATTCCCGAACAATAGCCAATTTCCTTTATCATCTCCAAATCATATTCCACACGCTCTTTCAAACGCTGGGCTTCGAGATGCTTGCCAATACTTTCAAGGTAATCGAACTGTTTCACCAAATCATCCTGGATTTCACGGATAGCCTTTTCAAATCCCCCCTTGCTCGAAATAAACAAATTCGCGGGATAAATCACCGTTTCCTGCAATTCATCAATCGTCCGTCCCGTTTCCGGTTCAATCGCCGCAAGTCGGTCTATTTCATCATCCCACATTTCAATCCGAATAGCGTAATCGTGCGATGCTTCAAACACGTCTATCGTGTCGCCTTTCACACGGAACGTACCCCGTTTGAAATCCAGTTCGTTTCGGGAATACAAATCATCAACCAAGTCACGGAGCAGAACATCCTGTGCAATTCGCTGACCAACAGATAGATGCAACGCCCGTTCCTCAAAATTGTTCGGATTACCCATACCATAAATGCACGACACTGAAGAAACAATTATAATGTCCTTTCGCCCCGAAAGCAGCGTACTTGTGGTACTAAGCCGCATTTTTTCCAACTCGTCGTTGATGGACAAATCCTTTTCTATGTATGTGTTTGTCTGCGGAATATATGCTTCTGGCTGATAATAATCATAATACGACACAAAATATTCCACCGCATTATTAGGGAAAAACTGTTTGAACTCGTTGTACAACTGCGCCGCAAGAGTTTTGTTATGGCTCAGTATCAACGTTGGCTTCTGCACCCGTTCTATCACATTTGCAATAGTGAAAGTCTTACCAGAACCTGTCACTCCCAGCAAAACCTGATGTTTGGTTCCGTCAAGGACACCGTCCGACAACTGACGGATAGCCTCAGGCTGGTCGCCAGTCGGTTTATATTTTGATGATAATGTGAATTGTTCCGCCACGAGTAATTATTTTCCGTGCAAAAATAACACATCGCGTTCACGCATACCAATAATACTGTATTTTTTTCAAAAATGTATGATTGATTCCACCATTTTCATTCCGCCGCCGCATTTCGGGCAGCCCATATCGGGGGTCCATACTTTTACAGGCGTTCCGCACGTTTCGCACGAAAGATTCAAACGAGTCACATCTATCTGGTAATTTTCGCCAGCGGTAACTTTCACAATCTTATCGCATTTTCCACAATAGCACTGCGCATCAATGCCCGACGGCAGAACGACATAGGGTGTGGAGGTAGCTACCACCGCATAGCCACATTGTTTGCATTTAAATTCCCGAAGTACAGCCATACTATTCAATATATTTCCCAAATATACAAAATTACTGACAAAAAAAATCCCCTCTTGCGAAGGGATTTTCTTTGATTCATTTCTCTTATCTTGTGTGGACAGTGTTTCGTGGACCATAATGTTTCGTTTCCGATTTGCTGTCGTTTTTAGGAGCTGGTCTGCTATCTTTCTTTGGAGCAGGAGCCGCCTTGTGATTGTCTGGCTTCGGAGCAGGAGCTGCTTTATGAGGAGCGGGCTTCGGAGCTGGTTTTGCATGATGCGGAGCAGGTTTCGGCGCTGGCGCAACATGATGATGGTGCGGAGCAGGCTTTGGCGCTGGCGCAACATGATGATGATGCGGTGCAGGCTTTGGCGTTGAATGATACACAACTGGTCTTGGAGCTGGAACATACAAACGATGTGGATACGGCGTCAAGTCAATCACCACGGTTGCAGGACCATCCTTTTTCGTTGAGATATACATCTTGTTGTCGCCTGTGAACGTAGCATACACTGTTGCATGTTTTGGAATGTCTATTGAATAGTCGTACAACAATTCATAAGAACTTCCTTCAGTGTAGATTTCCATTCCGTAACGACCGCTTGGCAAATAGCCAATATTTACTTTGTTGTTGTAGGAATAATATTTTTCCCCGTTGATAAAAACTGAAAATGGAACATCAATTTTACCTTTTACAACTAATTCCGACGCAAAGATGTGAGCTGAGCTACATACGATTGCTAATATTACCATTAAACGTTTCATGACTTTGTCCTCCATTACTTTTAATTGTTTACTATCGTTTTGAAACTGATTAAGCAAACGGTGTGCCAAAATGAATAATTAATATATAAATTATTATATATCAATTAATTACATAAAACAAAGCTATTCCATTTCTTTCGGCGGCGTCTTTACAAGATTTAGTGGATAATTTCGAAAAATAATTTTCCATTCACATTCATTTTTTCCCTATCTTTACGCAATGATTGATAAATTCACAATGCATAATGCACAATTCACAATGAATTAAAATAAAACAATAAAAAACAAAATAATATGAACAAAAAACTAATTACAACAATGACATTCGTGGCGGCGGCGGTTGGGTCGTTTGCGCAGAGTGCAGTTTCGTCGGCGGGCTACGAAGCAACGGGCGATGGAACGGTGAGTGCCACCATTGGGCAAGTTGCCTACCTTACGGCTACGGGCGACGGCGGAAGCATTGCGCAGGGCGTTCAGCAAGCCTTTGAAATCACAACGGAAACGGGCATTGAAATCACCGAAATACAACTTTCGGCATACCCGAACCCAACGAGCGACGTGCTGAACTTGAAAATTGACGGAGATTTTGGCACCGTGACCTATGCTTTGTACAACAATTCTTCGGCATTGGTGACGAAAGGCACGGCAAACGGTTCGGAAACCCAAATCCAAATGGGCGCGTACAAACCAGGCGTGTATTTCCTTGAAGTGAAAATGGAGGGGAAGGCGAAGAAATTCAAAGTAGTTAGGAATTAGTATTAATGCGTAATGCTCAATGCGTAATGCTTAATTCACAATGCATAATGCACAATTCACAATGATTGTCGTCATGTCGAACGAAGCGGAGCGGAGTGAGACATCTTATCAAATAAGAAATATAAATATTGTTTAATTAAATAGGTATAAAAATGAAGAAATTAGTTTTAACATTGACATTGGCGATTGCGGCGTTGTTGTCGTTCGCCCAAATTCCGCAGACATTCAGTTACCAAGGCGTGGTGCGGGACGCGGAAAGCAAGATTGTGGCTGAAAAGCCGATTACGGTAAACGTGCAGATTTTGCAGGGAACCGACGAAGGAACGGAGGTTTACGCTGAAACTCACGAAGTTACTACCAACGCAAACGGTTTGATGACCTTTGAATTGGGAAGCAAGAACGCTGAGGATTTTGCAAAAATTGACTGGAGCAATGCCCCGTATTTTGTGAAAACAGTTGCTGAATTCGACGGTAAGCAAATTTCAGGCGTAACGCCATTGTTGGCAGTGCCATACGCTTTGTATGCTGCGAAAACAGATTTAAGTGGATATTACAGCAAAGAAGAGATTGACGCATTGCTTGCTGCATTGGAAAGCAAGATAGAAAATGGTAATGAAAATTCTAATGACAACGGTGCTTTAAAAGCAGCATTTTCAGTTTCTGCTGATAAAAAAGTTTATTTTTCGAAAGGTAATTTGCAATACCAAGCCAGCACTGGCACGTGGCGTTTTGCAGAAAACCAGTATGATATTATTGGTGAAGATAATGCCAATATTTCTTCTACTTATAGTGGTTGGATTGATTTATTTGGATGGGGAACGAGCGGCTATAACGGCAAGAATCCGTATATGACAAGTACAAGTTTTAGCGAATATGGAAATGGTATAAATGATATTGCAGAAACAAACTATGACTGGGGAGTGAATAATGCTATTTCAAATAGTGGCGACCAGGTGGGACTGTGGCGGACACTCACATACAGCGAATGGACTTATTTGATAGATTCACGTGCCAACGCTTCGAGCAAATACGGTGTTGCCACAATCAATAATGTAAACGGTTTGGTTTTATTACCTGACAATTGGACTATTCCTACGGGGGTAACATTCACAAGTGGAGCGAGTGGTGATTATGCACAGAACACTTATTCTGTAAACGATTGGGCAAAGATGGAAGCGAATGGCGCTGTATTTTTCCCAGCTATGGGCAGTCGTAGTGGTACGGATGTAGATGGTGTTGGTTTCTACGGTTACTATTGGTCAAGTTCTGCTTACGGCATCTACGGCGCAGGTTATCTGGGTTTTGGGGGTGATTATGTGAATACGTACGATGGTGGCAACCGCGAAAACGGGCAATCTGTCCGTCTTGTACAAGATGCGGAATAGTTAGGAGTTAGGAATGAGGATATAGGAAAGGCTGCCGAGAGGTGGCCTTTTTTAATGCACAATTCACAATGCATAATGCACAATAAAAATGCGTAATACTTAATGCTTAATGCGTAATTAAAATGTGTAGGGCTGTCACGGTGTGGCAGCCTTTTTTTGTATGGTTACTATTGACAAACGAGAGAGAATGTTGTATATTTGCATCGTCGGACGTGAAAAATGAGGGTTCGTCCCGAAACACCCGGACACAGGCCGTTAAGTCGGATCGGGCTCAAGGATACGTCCATTGAGACGGAAAAAAGGTTGAGGAATCAACCTTTTTTATTTTTTAAGATTCCATAATTTGAAAAAAATATTTTCTCCATTAGGTGCTTTTAGTAATTTGCAGGAAATAGTAATCATCCTTGCTTTTTTGAATAATATGATTGTACGTAAAGCACTATTTACTTCAAATGCATGTTTAACAAACGTTAAAAGTTCATGGAATTTGGGATAATTTGAAAAATTTACAGCAATTATTTCAGATTGTCGAGCTCCTTCGCTTAACCTAACTGACAATGCACTGCCACCACTTGAGTTTTTGCCTTCTACGTAGAAAAATTTGTTTTTTTGCCTAACTATAAAATCTGCACTTTTTGTAATGCGAGGATTTGCCAATAGAAACACATCATATCCATTTTTCACAAATTTCTGTGCTATTTGCAGATTATTAGGAATTTCGCCAGTTTTTAGTATTTCGTCATATTGGTTTTTGTACAAGGTAAAAATTTTGTTTTCCGTCGTAGAAAAACGTTGCATTTCGGCAAAGTCAGGTTGGGCAA
>JAEEGL015181021.1_pt1 | contig 12162 bp, 15 predicted proteins | sample 9134231 | NCBI WGS metagenome assembly JAEEGL01 (sample SAMN16246548, study PRJNA631951) | gut metagenome | biome: gut microbiome; feature: rumen; material: fiber-attached | host: Bos | place: Iran: Karaj | collected 2018-10
ACTGTGTCGAATCTCTAAGGTGCACTGTAAAGGCATTTACAGTAGTATCTTTCCAATTATTGGAAAAGGAGGAATCCCTATGAACGAAATTTGCACAACCGCCCGGAACGCTGTAGCCTTTAGTAACAAGGACTTGCAAAACGCCACAATGACAATCTTTAAGATTGCCGAGAATATCCGCACACGCTGGTATGAAATCGCCGCAATCGTGGCAATGGTGGACGCAAAAGAATGTTACAAGGATGACGGGTTTTCCGATGTACACGAATGGGTTAACAAAACCTTCGCGTTTGGCAAATCTTCTTCTTATGACCTCTTGCGCATCGGTAACGAGTACGTCCGCGAAGTGACCAACAAAGCCGGTAAGGTTGTCGGTTATGAGTGCAACCTTGTGCCCGAGGGTTCCCCCAACTTTTCCAGTACGCAGGTACGCCGCATGTTGCCCGCCGGTCACGAACTTGCCGCACAACTTGTCAATGATGGCGAAATAACGCCTGATATGAACACCACGAAAATTGCAAAGGTTATCAAAGCGCATTTGTCCCCCGATGCTACGGATGAAGGGGAGGACGCCGCCGACGCTGACGAAGCTAAAGAGGAATCGAAAAAGCGTAACATGCTCGATGATCTTTCTACTTCCGATCTTGTCCGCGAATTGAACCGGCGCGGGTTTTATGTGTATGATGAAAACGGAAATGAGGTGAAAATTTAGTGAAGCGCACAATTCATGATGGTTCAGTTAGTTATAGTGTAACTATACCGAATCCCGCGCCCGGACAAGGTAAACACACAAAGACACTTGACCAGAAAGCGCGGCGGCATCTCTTTAATAGATTGCGCCGCACAGCTAATCCCGGAATGGTGCCAGCTATTACCGCAATTTATCGCAATAATGGGAGGTTTGAATAATGACTATTTCTGTTTTCTCTAAGAGTGCCACATCTAAGGAAGGTAAGCCCTATTCTATTTATCTCGGACGGTTGACCAATAAGGCTACGGGCGCGGAAGTTTCCTGCCGTATCAAATTCCGGGAGAGCGCCGGGAAGCCCAAAGAATTTCCCTGTAATATCGTTGTGGACAAGGAGCACGCTAACCTTGTGACGCAAACGTATGTTGTCCCGGATACCGGGGAGGAACGAATCACGCGTACGCTGTGGGTATCCGCGTGGACGCCGGGGCCGGAGTACATCGATCACAGTCTGGACGAATACGAATAAACCAGCGCAGGCCGGGGGTCATTCCCCCGGCTTCTCTTAAAGGGGTGATATTATGTTGACGTTGGAGTACGTGGGGGGCCGATGTAGAAAATACCGCAAAAGGGTATTAAAAACCGACCTTCGCGAAGTGGCAAACACACTCGGTTATAGCCGGGAGAATGTCTCCGCATTTGAGAACGGAAGGAACGACAATTGCATGATGCTGTTGTGGTATCTCTCCAAAGGAATGACATACGGTCAAGTTATAGGGGGTGAACCCATTGAGTAGGATAAACCCGTTTAAAGGCAAATCGACCTCTGATCTTTTAAGCATAAGTTTACGCGAGTTTATGGGACTATCAAAGCCGCAATTACGCGCGGTGGTATCCCGGTTATCTGATACAGCTAATAAGCGCATAAAGGCCCTACAAAGCCGTCAATTACCTTCTATGGCGTTATATTCGGTGCAGGATAGCGGAGGAAGGTTTTCAACGCGCGGTAAGGATATGGACGCATTACAGGCTGAATATATGCGCGTCAAGGATTTTCTGGTACAACCTACGTCAACAGTAACGGGCGCGAGAGCCGCAATAGCCGAAACTGAAAAAGCATTGCGCGACGTGTACGGGGAAGATATTCCCGACGATATCGACATACAAAAGTTAATAGATGATTATTACAGATTGCAAAATGAAGATCAAGGTTTCATCGCTCAAAAATTGCGTTACGGTCATTTATATGACGGGGACGCAAATGTAATTAGTGACGATGAAAAAAGTAATGTTATTGATTTATCGCACAGAATCGCGGAATTACTAAATCATAGTTTTACGCCCGGAGGTATGAAATATGATGGCGTTTCCCGCTGGTTTGATATTATGCAATGATATACACGGGGTTGACGATACACCGAAAATTATTGCTAAAGTCAAATCAGAATATCCGTTTATTTCTTATACTAAATCGCGTGGAGTCTGGAACATACCTATCGCATTTGATATTGAAACTTCATCTTTTTTCCAACAATTGGAAAATGGAGAGTCTCAAAAAACCGCTATTATGTATGTGTGGACAGTATCAATCGCGGGTAATGTAATTATGGGAAGAACGTGGCCCGAATATCTGTTATTTGTTGAACATTTGAAAAATGGGTTTGATTTATCTTATAATAGGCGTGTTATAATATATGTACATAATTTATCGTATGATTTTTCATTTTTTAGAAAGTGGTTTGAATGGGTAAATGTATTTAGTTTAGACCATAGAAAACCCGTGTATGCCGTTTCCTCTGATGGAATAGAATATAGATGTAGTTATATTTTATCGGGTTACAGCCTTGCAAAAGTGGCCGAGAATTTGCATTATACTAAAATAAAAAAGTTAATTGGTGATTTGGATTATAATTTATTACGTCATAGTAAAACCGAATTAACGGATGAAGAAAAGCAATATTGTATAAATGACGTGCAAATAATCGTTGCATATATTGACGAGTGTATCCGGGATAATGGAGATATAAATAATATCCCGTTGACTAAAACGGGGTTTATTCGGCGGTATGTACGCCAAATGTGTTTATATTCTGTTGATGAATATGAGAGTGTTCAATATTATAATAAAATTCATCGTTTAAATATGAGCGTAGAAGAATATTATCAATTACACAGAGCATTCCAAGGTGGATTCACTCACGCAAACCCCTTTTATGTACGTGAAAAAGTATTAAATGTGACTTCATTTGACTTTATTTCAAGTTATCCCGCGGTTATAGTGGCAGAGCGTTTCCCTATGTCCTCAAGTGAATTATTAAAAGAAATAACTACCGAAGATTTTAATTTTAGTATAAATAATTATTGTTGTTTATTTGAAATAGAATTATTCGATGTGTCCGCTGTTGTATTTTATGATAATTATATATCGCGTTACAGGTGCAGAGAATTAGTAAATCCACAAGTAAATAATGGTAGAATAGTGAAAGCCGATCATTTAAAAATGACCATAACAGAACAGGATTATTTTATTATAAAAGATTTCTATAAATGGTCAAAAATGCGCATTGGAAATTTTAGAAGATATAAACGCGGTTATTTACCGACACCATTTATAAAAGCGGTTTTGAGTTTATATAAAAATAAAACGATTCTAAGGGATGTTCCCGGGAAGGAGATAGAATATTTGAAATCAAAGGAAATGCTCAATTCATGTTATGGCATGATGGTTACAGACCCATTGCGAGAAGATATACAATATATTGATAACCAATGGGACGTTGAACGCGGAGAAGAAGCGCCAGAAAAAGACCCCGAGAGAGAAATAAAAAAATATAATAAAAATAAGCATAGGTTTTTATTTTACCCGTGGGGTGTATGGGTAACAGCATATGCGCGACGAAATTTGTTTACCGCTATACGCGAATTTAGTACCGATTATGTGTACAGTGACACAGACAGTGTTAAAGTGGTGAATGCTGAATCGCATATGGATTATATAAAATATTACAACTTTACACAACGTATGAAGTTATTAAAAGCCATGCAATATCACAAGTTACCGATGGAATTAACCGAACCGTCAACTATAAAGGGAATTAAAAAGCCGTTAGGGGCATGGGATAATGACGGAACATATAAAGCGTTTAAAACTTTGGGCGCTAAGCGGTATATGGTGGAGTACCCTAATGGGAAAGTTAATATCACGGTATCGGGTTTAAACAAGAAAGTCACCACTCCATATATTATTGAAAAATCAAATAACCATCCATTTGAATTTTTTAATGATAATATGGTGATACCCGGGGAATATACAGGTAAACAGACTCACACGTACATTGATCGACCGAGATATGGTGTTATTACGGATTATAAAGGGGTGGTTTCTAAATTTGTAGAGCGTAGTGGCGTACATTTGTGCAATAGTCCGCACGCAATGAAGTTGGCTTCTGAGTTTCGCGATTATTTGGATTATGTAAGGGGGTTAAAAAATGGTAACAAAATATTATGATCTAAAAGCCATTCTCTCAAAGAACGCGCAATACAATATGATATTTGGCGAACGTTCAAACGGTAAAACATACGCAGTTTTGAAATACGCCATAGAACAACACACTAAAGACGGGGGACAACTTGCAATTGTGCGCCGGTATCAGGACGATTTTACAGGTAAACGCGGCGCGACTATGTTTGATGCGTTAGTAGCAAATGACGAAATACGCAGGATAACGGGCGGTGAATGGACGGGGGTTTATTATTATGGTGCCCGGTGGTATCTATCCAGATACGACGCAGATAAACGCACAATAGATGAATTTCCGTTTGCATATGGTTTCGCCATATCGTCAATGGAGCATGATAAATCTACGTCATACCCGAATATCAGGACGGTATTATTTGACGAATTTATTTCGCGTAATACGTACTTAAAAGATGAATTTGTTTTATTTATGAATGTGGTTAGCACGATTGTTAGACAGCGGACTGATGTAAAAATATTTATGTTAGGTAACACGGTAAATAAATATTGTCCGTATTTTGACGAAATGGGGATTAAACACATTCGTAAAATGCAACCGGGCGCAATAGATGTGTATAGATATGGGAACACGGATTTGACTGTAGCCGTGGAATATGTGCGCCCGAATAAACGCGGAAAATCTTCTGATTTATATTTTGCATTTGATAACCCCAAATTATCAATGATAACCGGTGGCGCATGGGAGATAGATATATACCCGCATTGCCCTGTGAAATATAAACCCGATGAAATATTATTTAATTATTTTATTGTATTCGCTGGGGATATATTACACTGTGAAATAATATCGCATGAAGATTTATTATTTACTTTCATACATAAAAAGACTACCCCATTAAATTATGAACGTGATTATATATATACCACTGAATTCTCCCCGCGTCCAAATGTCCGACGGAATATCACAAAACCGCGCACAGAATTAGATAGAAAAATATGCGAATTTTATTTGCGTGATAAAGTATTTTATGCGTCAAATGATATCGGTGAAATTGTACGCAATTATCTGTTATGGTGTGGAAAAGGGGTTAAATAATGATTGATTTAATATATTTATTGATAGCTTGTATATTATTAACAATATACGGCGCATACATGAATAAATAAAATAACCCCGACAATCGTCGGGGGTTTTCCAATTATTGGAAATTATGTGATTAGTTTAGAATATTTTCCGCTAATCCAGCCGTTACTATTTTTATACTCTACTAAATACCAATTGTTTGCAGATGTTTCGCCTTGATAGGGGAGCGTGTCATTTTTATAAACCACTCCTAAAATTTTCCCCGTCATTTTATCGGGGGCGCTTCTAACATACACGCTACCGCCAGTTACCAACACACACGGGCTTTTAATATCCGCATATGCTTTAGGCCCGTCGGTTAATACCATAACAGTATGACCTTGAACAGCCGTGCACAAAATGTCACCGCGCCGTAGATATGTGCTTTGTGCTGTGTATTTCGCGCCGGTTAGTTCGACATATTCCCCCGTATTTAATAGGATTTGCGGTTCATTAGCTGTATTAAATGAAGCCACATTTATACCAGCATATGCAATGCAAACCCGAATTAGCGCGGAACAGTCCGTTTCACAGTCTGTCGTTACTTTAGCACAGTCAAAACCAACTTTCTTCGCCGCATTATACAATGTGTTACGTTGGTTTTGATCATATCCGATATGTGGATTGTTACAAGCCGCTTGCATGTTGTATGCGCTTCGATCTGCAACTGTTTTCGATTTAGGGCGGAATACGCGCCACGGAATGACCTTGCCATCATGTTTATATTTGTACCATGCACGGGTGTAAACCTCTTTCCCTGTTTGGTCGCCCGCTTTACCTCCGCGTCCTTTTCCTCGTTCATCAATGGACGCAGAACCCACAATAACATTACTCATTTATATCACTCCTTTCCGCTTTATGTACGTCCAATTTGTCGCAGACTTTTTGAAGAAGTCTGTTATTTTCCTGCATTGACGTTTTAAATTCGGATATAGCGACTTTAAATTCGGTCATTATCTCCCGGTTTTTATCGTCGCTATCGCTTATTTTCTTCCACATAAGCAAGCAAAACACAATCGGAAAACCTACGCCAGAAATAAGCTGGACAATCTCATTCATGGTAACACCTCCTTAATTACCTGCGACGGCAAGGACAAAATTCCACGTATTAAACCCGGACGGGAAAGGGTATTGCGTTATACGTGGGTTTTGTTGAGTCTGAAATAAACCATCATTTAGCTTTAGATCATACTCTTTTTCGTTACGTTCGATTATGGCGTAATTATCGCGTATTTCGGATTTATATGTAGTTAGTACATCTACATGCATCGAAAGACGCCATAAATTATTGCGTATGTAGTCGATATTATTAACAAAATAGAATCGGTGGAATTCGGTAATGTATGCATAGTTAATATCAGCTATATAATTCTCGAGGTCTGTAACGTGTACAACCGGGTTTATAATCGACGATTCATCCCGCAAAGTACCAGTTACAAGGACAAGCGGAGTAATGGATTTATCAAGAGCGTTTGACTCCGAAACATTCTTATAAAATTGAATTGTCATAGTATAACCCCCCGTTTCAATAGCGTTTCAATTTCCGTTACTTCTTCCACGGTCGCGGGAATTGAATTTAAATGTACGTCAAGCACCTTTGTATAACCTTCGACATTATTTAGTAACCGATAGTAGAACGACGGATACCCCGATAACTTATTAAAATGTGACGTAGAATGGAAACGCACAGTTTCGCGAATTACAAACGGATATTGCACGCCCATGCATCCAGCGCCGCCAGATACCGCGCCAGAATGGGACACCTGCGGAGACAATAACGACGGATTAGCGGCTACACTTGCCGCGCCCTCGGCGGCGGCTGTGGCTATACCTGCGGCACCGCCGCCAAACGCCGCTACCATTGATGTCGCTATTTGAACCGCCCCGGCAATAGTTGAACCCCAGCCATCAGCAGACAGCGGCACATTAAGAGCACAGCACCCGGAATATTGGTACATTACGGAGCCGTCCTTTGTAATGTACGCGGTTACACCGCCTGTAACAACGTCACCGTGATATGTTACGCCTATTGTGTGACCAACAAAATCATTAGCGTCAACCTCTTTAACACCAATATATGGTAAATAGATGCTAAATTTTGAATATGGCGCATAGTCCAAAAACGTATTACCGCACACGGCGGCAAAACTCAAAGAACCACAATTAACTGTGAAATATTGATTAGAAAGACGTGGCATGGATACCCCGGAAGAAGTGAAACCAAATCTTATTGTGCTACTTCCGCCGATTGACAAACCTTGCGACGGTATAATATTAAGACCTACAACATAATCCAAAGGATTAGAAATAGAACGTTTTAACGCCTGTACAATTTCCCCGAGAATTTCATCGGTCGTTGTGCCTGTACCGCCAAAATCCGTCCACATATAATCTGATAATGCGCGCATCTGCGCCGCAGACGGGGCAAATAAACCTATAACGCCCGCCCCGGTAGCGGTCAGACCGGGGAACCCGGGAATTCCTACCGCGCCAGAACCGCCGCCAGAAATTTCACCTTCTCCATCAATTCCCGCGTAAGGGTCGTCATCTTCGCCGGGAGGTGTAATAGGTTGAATTTCGCCATCAAAACAGTATTTAATAACTTCCATCATAGCGGATGGAAAAGCGTTTCGATTTTCAACTCCTATAGTGTTCATGGTTGACGCCGTACCAGTAAGCCGTAATTCAGATAAACCGTCAATATTTCCATCAGCATCTAATGAAGTATAATAAATCGGCCACGCCGAGCCACGCGAAGCCCCGCTACCAGTAGGAGTAAACCCCCACATACCACGATTACTATATTTGTACGCGTATATATCATTTTCATAATCAGATATACTCGCATACGACGTTATCCCGGTCGTTGCGTCGGATAAACGTAAAACTTTCCCACTTGAAAAAACTAATACCGGGTTATTATATCCAGAATCAGTTTGAACCGAACTAATTTCGGGGAAATAACTGTGAAAGTTTGCATTTGGACATTCATTTGCGGTATTGTTTATTCCTATTTGGTATAATACACCAAAATTAGACATCCATGATCTATAATCTTCATATTTGGAGGTTGTTAGACCATATAAAACAATATTACCACCTTGTGGGCGTGTACTATCGTCCCCGTAAGGTATCAATATGTTATGTTCCCCGAAACTTTGAAAATTAGAACGGTCAGAGTTATAAACTCTATACTCAGCACGAACGAATAACAAATCTCCTAAATTAGCCACATTTTTACCCCCTTGTTTATTTAAAATAACCGGGGACGCAAGCAAACCCGCGCCCCCGGCGTCCCGGTCATCCGAAAATGTTACGCCACGAAGAAAACTACAAAGTTCTCGTCGAGATCAAGGAAGTAACCCGCGTCCCGCTTGTGCCATTCGTTGAAGAATTCACCCTTAGGATTATAAATGGACGTAACGCGATTATCAACGTTGGTCACGCCGAGTGTATCACGGTCGAAGATAACACCGAGGATGCCCGACGCGCTAACGGTATCGCCCGACGGGGTCTTAACGTTGATTGCGCTGGTATCAGAGAAACCGAAACCAGTCCCGGAACCCTGCCAGAAACTCACAGTTTCCATGCTACCGGGAAGCCTGATCTCCTCCGTGTTGAACTGATTGAGTCCGTCATACAAGTACACATCAGCCGCATTCTTGAATTCGTCCAACATGACAACGTGCATACGGTCAGCAGGAGTAAATCGCGCCGTCCCGCCGATGTTAAAGAGTCTGCTCATATCCTGCATACGCCGAATATAGCACTTAATCGTGTAAGACGCAAAGCGGATGAACGCGGGGTCAGTAACCGCCGCCGCCGCCGTGAGACTCTGAGAAAAGCGCTGGTTATACAGATACAGCAGGTTAACAGCGCGGACGCCAGAGCCGCCAGAGTACACACCGCCGCTGAATTCGTTGTGCATGGTTTCACCAATACCCGCGTTAATCGTCCGCATGATAAGGCTATCGGTTTTAACCGTAAGAGAATTCTCAACATTGGCACGAATCATGGACATAAAAGCGTTCATCTGCACAGCCGAGGTAAAAGCGCTCTTGACCTGCTTTTCGGTAAAGCTAACGGGAACCTCAAAGGTTACACGGTCGTTGAAGAACTTAACCGCCACGCTGGGCTGGGTAAAGATATGCGGGTCATAGCTTGCACCATCAGTCAAACTCCAACTTTCATTTTCCGTAGCTTCGGGGAGGTCACCGCGGACTTTTTCAAGGATGCTACCATATTCCCAACCATCCATCAAAACAGACGGAGCACGTCCGGAATAAATACGGTCAACGAATACCATACGCCCGATATGGTCATTAAGACGGCGGACGTAATTATCAAGGCTGTTGGCGTTCTCAAACGCGCGTCCAATGTCTACGATGTTAGACAAATCCTCGTTAACGATAACAGAATCGCCCAACACCTCATTGGTGATAGTGTTAACAATTTCATATACCTGTGCAACGTTCATTACAATTCATCCTTTCTTGTTTATGTTTGTTACATGGTAACAACGTCCAAATTGCTAATGTGCAACGTAATCGGGAAGAAAGACAGGAAAACCGAAGTCGCACTTTCAACCCCGCCATATGCAACCATCGGGGTAAATGCTTGTTCGCCATTTACAATCCCCGACAAGACAATGGGTTTTTCAGTCTCAACCGCCGCCTTGACTTTCTTGTAAATCCCCGAAACCGTGCCGAGGTTGCCAAGATCAACACCCGAACAATCTACCATAGAATAGCCACCATTCATGTTATACACCTCCTAATATTATCAACACGGTTAGTCCGCGCCGACGCCAACAACAACTTGCACGGTATCGTCCTCATACAGATAAATAATCATATCCGCACAAGTGTACAGGATGAAACCGCGTTTATTAGTACCAAACGCCGTCACCTGCACGAAAAACGGAGAAGTCACGGGATTTGTGCCGTTAGTATAGTTGTACAAAACAACCGGCTTGCCCGTGCTAACAGCCTGTGCAACTTTACCGCGCAATCCTGCCAACTGTGCACGAGTCTCAAAAAGTTGCAAATCAAGGCCCGCGCAATTCACCATAGCATAACCGCCCTCCAATTTAAATCCCTCCTTAATACGTTGATATAGTCAAAATTTTATCCACATCAGGATATACAGCTTCGCGCATAATATCCCAAAGTTTCCACAATTCGCGTTCGGACTCTATCATTTGTTGCGACGTAGTAACGCCGATATTACCAGAGCGAGTCAATCTATAATTCCGCGTTTCACTATCTTGTCCAGAGGTCGAAGAAGATTCGGAGCCGGTACTTGTCGATTTATCCGCCGGTACACCGTTTTCTGCTGTAGTATTAAAACCGAATACATTATTGGAATCGGTGGACGATACCGATTTCGACACGCCGCGACCGTAGACTGTCACCTTGCTATCATTGGTCATAACCTCGACCATATCATAATTGGATATTGGGTTATATTCCAAATTGTTAGTAGCCCAGAGTTTAGACCATTTGCCATTGTACAGATTATAGATTAGTGACGCAAGCGTGGTCACGTGGGCGTCCGACAACACGTTATTGGACACAAGCACATCGACCAAGGGGGAAACAATCTTATTCCCCGACCAATTACCAAAGTAATCAAAATCAAGAATATGGTCTGTAAATACTCCTGCCCATGGGACGTCATATGACGATAGCGCATAGAATATACCATTTTGGGGCCATTGTGGGATAGCGTCATTCAACCGGAGAATTTCCATTATCTGCGCCCCCTTCATCAACTTCAAGTTGTTTATGTTCGGCTTCAATTTCTTCTATGTTATCTTCCCAACTCGAAGAAAATTCAACCGAGATAGAAGTACCAAACATTTTATTTACTCTTTCGGCGCCAAGTTTCCTATGCCGGAGCATATCATCGACAAGCGGAAGAAGCGCATCATTATTCAATTGGCTTTCACCGGAGTTTATGCTTTCACGTTTCATGTTGTAGTTAGCGTTCAATCCTAACTCATTGTACCAACTCGCCTTGATGTATTGCGTCATTTCTATCAAATTCGTTAATATATTCGTGTTAGCTGTACTGCCGTAAGGTTGTGTTTTAATACCCTCAAGAAACGTTGTAGAAGATATAACGCCAAGTTTCCCCTGTCTAACATCATCTATATACTTTTCTGCGGATTTGGTGGCGGTATCGTTATCACTACTAATTAACGCAGGAATACGCGAGTTTATCAACGCGACCATTGTCGAAATGTCCGATTCAGTGTATAGCGTAGAATACCGAGTAAACAGGGGGAGAAGCCCTAAATACATGGAATCATTAGGGACAACTATACAATCATCGTCAATTTTCGCGTTTACCGACAAATCCAATGCGGGATTAGATATGGTGACAATTGTTGGCATGTAATACGGGTCAGGTTCACCGCCCAAACCGCCAGAGAACGCAAACAAACCCGCGTCCGTTTTGTAAAACGCCGCAAAACCTCGAGTCTGTAAGATCAATTCGAGATTGCGCTGGGGGATAGTGTCCGGGAGTCCCGACCACTTGAACATAGATTGCGTTCGGTCAAGCATATACGCATTGAGATTGAAAATAGCCGTGCCTTTATCGGAAAAATCGTACTCTACAGAGCCGCCAAACATAGCAGACACGAACTTGTTATACTGCCGTAAATTCATCATGTAACCCCCTTCCAATTATTGGAAAAGGGGCGGTATGTGGGCACAAAATAACCGCCCCAAAGATAACACCCTCCGCCCGATGCTATCCCGGGTGTGTGGAACCCCCAACATCACCCGACCCACATATATCATATCAAATCAGAAAGGAAATTTCAGGAATTATAAACGATTTAGTAATATTTTCACAATCTTAACG
>JAEEGL015913842.1_pt1 | contig 12162 bp, 5 predicted proteins | sample 9134231 | NCBI WGS metagenome assembly JAEEGL01 (sample SAMN16246548, study PRJNA631951) | gut metagenome | biome: gut microbiome; feature: rumen; material: fiber-attached | host: Bos | place: Iran: Karaj | collected 2018-10
GGATCAAACTCTCCGTTGCGAAAAGTCCGACCTGTGATTCAGGTTCTACATTCTCATTGACGGGCGCGGACGCCGCCAGGCGCCCGCACCCCGCATGTCGCATTGCACTGTCCTGTTTCCAAAGAGCCACCCTTTCGGGCGGGACGCCTAATATGATGCCTCTTTCCAGGATTGCAAGCCGCCATCGAAAGATTTCTGAAAAAAAAGGCCCGCGCGCTCGGCGTCCGCCTGGTCGCCGAGGAGCGTGAGGCTCTCACCACTTCAGGAGGAGCACGGAGCAGGGCGGGACGGTGAGGACGCCGTCTTCGAGGAGCCAGTTGACCTCGGTGAGCGCGCGGTCATCGTCGATGACCTGCACGGAGGGATCGCCTGAGACGCCGACGGTTTCGAGGGTGATTTTCTGGCGGCTGGCCTTGCGGTTGGCGACAAGGAGGGCGGCCTTGCCGTTCCCACCGGTGGCGCCGAGGGCGTAGATGCCGTCGGCCGCCTCGCCCGCCTCGGCGTGCGCGGCGGTGCCGAGGGTGTAGAGCACATTGAAGGCCTTGAAGGCGTAGTAGGTCTTGGAGACCTTGTATTCTGGATACATGTAGAGGCCGCAGTAGATGCGGGAGGGCATGGCGTCGTAGTAGAGGCCGATGTCGACGGGCGCCTTCTGGAGCAGCGCGAAGACGGAGGCGACGTAGGCCGCGCCCGCGCTGGAGCGCATCTCGTCCCACGGCGCGCGGTCGGTGGCGCAGGTGTCGTGCTCGACATAGTTCCACTCGCCGAAGACGCTCTCGGTGCGGGTGAATCCCGCCTCGTCGAGGCGCCTGCGGACATATTTCGCGTGGGTTTCGACCTCGTGCGGGTCCTTGGAGTAGAGGTGCCAGGTGAAGAAGTCGAAGGGGACGCCTGGGCGCGCCTGGATGTATGCGAGGAACTCGTTGAAGAAGCGCAGGTAGTCGTGGCGCAGGGCGTTGCAGTCGGGGCGGGTGACGGCGAAGAAGCCGCTGGCGCCGTAGCCGCCGATCTTCAGGGCGGGGAAGCGTTCCTTGAGGATGGGGGCGACGGTGGCGTAGAACTCGTAGAACTGCTCGTAGGTGCCCTGCCACATGGCGGGGGATTCTGGCTCGTTCCAGATCTCCCAATACTGGATGCCGTAGTGGAAGCCGTCGGCCCAGCCCTCGTTGTAGTGGCGGATGATACCGGTGCAGATGTCGGCCCACTTGCGGAAGTCCCTGGGCGGATGGATGCGCTGGGGCTTGAGTTGGTAGTTGTTCTCGATGGTGACGCCGAGGCGGTAGAAGATCTTCATGCCAGAGGCGTCGAGGGTGCGGAAGTAGGCGTCGGTGTAGGCGAATTCGTAGGAGGCGGGATCCTGCGGGTCCGCGTCGAAGTTCGGGAAGAGGTTCGGGACGTCTACGAGATAGGTGCCGCCGAAGGCCCCCCCCGCGTCGTGCAGGCGGACAAAGGGGATGCCCGCATCCTTGAGTTCAGGCAACTTGGTGTTGTAGCGGACGGGGGAGTTGTTGACGCCGTGCAGGGGCTTGACGGGGCCTTCCAGGCGCGTGAAATCGACGGTGACGGTGTTCATGGCGAAAGAATCAGTGCTTGGCGTGGGTGGGTTTCATGGCCTGGAGCTGGAGGGGGAGCATGATGCCGCAGGGGACGAGACTGCGCTCGGTGACCTGGAACGACTTGAGTTCGTAGGAGCCGACCCAGAGGGGCTGGCGCTGCTCGCAGTAGAAAGGCCCGAAGGCGTTGCGGCGGGAACTCATGACCGTGACGGCGAGGGTGTTGCGGCCAGGCTTGAGCTGGTCGGTGATTTCGAGGGTGTAGGGAGGCCAGCCCAGGATGCGCATGGGGCTGCCGTTGACGGAGATCCCGAGGGCGGTTCCGCACCAGTACGGGATGTGGAGGGCGAGGCGCTGCTTCAGGAACTTGGCGTCGAGGGCGAATTTGCAGATGTAGGTGACCTGTCCCGCGTAGTTGGGGAGGCCCTGCTCGCACCAGTCGCCGAGTTCGAGGTCGTCGGGAAGCGCGGTGATGGTGCGCGCGCCGCGCACGCCGAAGTCGCCGAGCAGATAGACCGCCTCCAGGCCAGGCAGCAGCACGTGGTAGTCCCCTTCCAGGGTCAGGCGGTTGAGCCCCTCGCGGAGCGCCCTGGCGGGCACCTTGAGCCTGCGGATGGCGGGGTCGACCCACTCGCCGACGTCCTTCGCGGGGACTTTCACGCCGTTGAGGCGGATGTCGTAGAGGTCGGGGCGCTCGACCGCGAGGAAGAGCGGCCTGCGTGCGGGCGGGAGTTCCTCGCACTCGAAGGTGAACTCGAGTTTCAGGCGGACTGTGCGCTCGGGCTTCTGGTTGGCGGGGACCATCCACGGCTGCACCATCGCGCCGCCGCGGGGTTCGTGCCCCAGGCGCCGCCGCAAATCGTCGTCGATGCGCAGGATGTAGTGGACATCCTGGTCGGAAGCCTCGCCGTCCACCCAGTAGCGCGCCTGGTCGAGGACGAGCGCATTGGGCTCGTCCAGCCGGTATTCGAGGCAGCAGGAAGGCAGTTCGCAGGCGGCATCGGCGACGAAGGGCGCCTGCGCGGGCAGCGCCCCTGGGATCGGTTTCGCGGTCGCGAGGAAGAAGTGGGATTCGAGGGGCGCGAAGGAGGTGGCGAGGGAGACCTCGCCATTGCGGAAGGCGGCGGGGAACGCGCGCCATGCGCCGCTTGTGAGGTCGAGTTCATACAGGTATTTCGCGCCTTTGACCTGGGTGCGGAAGCGGATGCGCGCATCCTCGCAGGCGATCTGCCGCTCGGCGACGCGGGCTTCCTGGAGAATCGAGGCCTCGTGACGGATGGCGGTGTTCGTGAGGAAGAGCGCGGTGCTCTCGGCGCCCTCCTTGAGCAGGTACAGGACGGGGCCGAACTCGCCGCCCCTGGGGCCGTCGGCCACCGAGACGCGCCGCGCGACAGGGGCGAGCGCGGCGGCAAGCCCGCCGAAGTCCGTCCGACGGAAGGCCGCGAAGGCCCTGGCGGGGGCGTCTGAGGGCTTCCCGTCCAGATGCGCGGGCGGTTCGCCGAGATGGAGGACAACGCCGCCTGCCTTGGCGAAGGCCTGCAGCAGTTTCAGGGTGGTGGCGCGGATGGTCGCGAGGGCGGGGACGACGACCGCGCGATAGGCGGCCTTGCCGACGCGGAGTTCGGGCGCGGCGCCCTTGCGGACGGAGGCGAGGCGCGCGAGGTGCTCTTCGTCGCCGTAGTCGAAGTCAAGATGCTGGTCGAGGAGGGCGACGTGGAGTTCCATGAGGGTGCGGTCGTAGGCGTCGCACTCCTCGTCGGTGGGGCGCGCCTTCCAGCCCCAGCACGATTCGACGGGATGGACGACGAGGATGTCGCGGATTTCCTCGCCCTCGGAGAGCGCGGCGTTCAGGTGCGCGAAGTAGTCCTCGACGGTGGCGTAGTGCGGATGCCAGGAGGACTGGAAGGAGATCGAGGCGGGGTAGTCGCGCTTCGCCTCGGCGGCCATCGTGTACCACGCCAGGTGCAGCACGCGGAAGTTGATGCCGAGGACGGCGAGCCAGTCGCCCAGGCCCTTGTGGCCCGCGAAGGGGAAGTCCCACCCCGTGCAGCCGTAGGTCTCGCACATGCGGCGGGGCATGCCGAACTGGTGGGCGACGGAGGTGCACTGCTTGGCGGTCTCGACGACATCCCAGTGCTCGGTCAAAAGGTCGATGCCAGGGACCTGCATGTATTCGTAGAACCGCATCGCGCTGCCGACGCACTTGCGCTGGCGGGTGAGGCTGTCCTCCAGGAGGACGTGCCCCGTGAAGTCGAGACCATGCGCCGCGCACCATTCGCCGATCTGCTTCGAGAAGGCCTCGGTGAAGAGCGCGGTGCAGACCTCGTAGAAGTCGTGGCGGACGCGGGAGAACTCCTCGCCCTTGCGGTTGAAGAAGAGGTCGAGGAGATGCGGGACGAGGTCGTAGCCTTTGCGCTTGCGGAACTCGGCGGGAACGCGCCCCGTCCACGGGAGATGCTCCCCGTGCGAGCCGCTGTGGTTGTAGCACGGCTCGTCGGTGAAGATGCCAGGGATGGCCTTGCCGAACTCCCCGCCGCAGCGCTTGAGGTAGGCCTCGTGGGTGACGTCGATGAACTTTCGGACGGCCTCGGGGTTCATGGTGTCGAGATAGGCGGCGCCGTTGAACCAGGAACTGGGGTCGTCGTGCTTCCAGTAGACGACGGCGAGGCGGCGGCCCTTCGCGGCGGCCCTGGGGAGGCGCGCCAGCGGGCGCGCCTCCAGGAGTTCGCGGCTGTCCCTTCCCGTGGCGACCTCATAGATGGCGAGGGTGTTCTCGGCGGGGTAGTCGCCGAGGGCGGCCGCGGTTTCGCCCTCGGCGCAGTAGAGGCCCTGCTCGCGGTATCTGACCTCGCGGGTGACGAGGCTGCCTGCGGCGCCGCTGGGCCAGCGGTCCTCGTCATAGAGCCAGGCGTCCAGACCGAGTTTCTTCGCCTCGTCGACGCAGGCGCCGATGCAGCGGAACCACTCGGGCGAGAGATAGGGGGTGCCCAGGCCGACGCGCGCATGCATGAAGAAGCCGCCCAGCCCCATTTGCTTGAAGATGCGGATCTGCCGTCGGAGTTCCTCTGGCTCCAGTTTGCTGTTCCAGGCCCAGAAGGGGGCGCCGCGGAATGCGGCGCCTGGCGCCGCGACTTGCGAAAGCAGATTCTTCAGCATGGTGGGAATGGGATTGGAGAACAGGCAGGGGAGGCGGCGGGATCAGCCCTCGTTGCCGAGGAAGCCGTCGTTGAAGTTGACGGATTTGTAGCCGTGGTCCCGAAGGATGGCGAGGCCGCGCTCGATGCGCTGGAGGTGGTCGGGCAGGTAGTTGAAATAATGCGGGAACGAGTACTGCTCGTGGGTGACGATGGCGATGGCGTCGCACTGCGAGGGATGCTCGGCGACGGCGTGCATCGTGGCGTCGAGCTGCTCCATCGGGAGGAGGTTGAAGCAGGTGCCGTCAAAGCAGTACGTGAGGCCGCGGCGGAAGTCGTGCCAGAGGCGGTGCGACTTCAGATACTGGGATTCGGGGAGGTTCAGGAAGAAGCCGATGTCGCAGATGGAGGTGGCCTCCTGGCTCACCGAATCCTCCAGGCCCGTCGAGCAGTCGAGGAAGCCGCCGCACAGGCACTTGACGCCGCGCTTCTGGAGGGCGTCCAGGCCGCTGGCGCGGCACATGCCCCAGTGGATGACCTGAGGCGCCGCGAAGGTCGCGGGCCCCGCGAAGCGCTCGATCTCGCGCCGCACCAGGTCGTAGTCGGCGGCGAGCTTGTCCCCGCCGACGTTCTGGTAGGGGCGGTCGGGGAACTCGGAGTAGGCGTGGAAGGCGAGGCGGAGCCAGTCGGCGTTGTCGGCGAACTCGTCGCGGTAGCAGTCGGGCATTTCGGCCATGGTCCACTTCTTTTCGTCGTGGTCGTTGCGGTAAAAGCAGTTCAGGACGATCTTGTTGCCGAACTGCTCGTGCATCCGCTTCCAGAACGCCAGATAGAAATGGTCGAAGGCGCGCTTCGGGCGTTCGCGGGTGAGGTCGGTCAGGAAGAAGGAGTGGTCGTCCGCGAAGAAATGGTATCGACGGAAGGACTTGCGGTCCCAGATGACCTTGACCTCGGTGACGGTGCGCCCGCAGGTGCCGTCGGTGGCGGCGGTGATGGTGTTCTCGTGCGCAGTGAGGGACAGCTCGGCGGAGAACTGCTTGCCGCAGCGTTCGGCGACGACGCCGTTGACGAGCACGGGCTCGGGGGTGTCGCAGAGCCCGCAGACGCGGATGGAGAGGGCCTCGGAGGTCTCGTGGCCGTGGTTGCGGTTCAGCACCGCGCCATGGCGGGGATAGGTGATTTCAAGCATGATGAAGATCCAGTTGAGGGTGGTCGGGGAATCGGTCAGAATCCCGCATACTGTAACACACCATGGGCGGTTTTCCTGCCCCGCAACCACTGAATTCGGCATTTGGCGGCGCGGGAAGCGAAGCCGCTACCGCACCAGCGCGAGGAAGTCGAGGATGCGCTCCTCGAAGCCCTTTACGATCTTGTTGTTGTGGCCGACGCGGGGCACCATGACCAGTTCGACCTTCGGCGCGCCGAGTTTCTTCAGCTCGGCGGCCAGCGTGCGCGACTGCTCGGGCGGCACCTTCGCGTCCGTCTCGCCGTGGATGATCAGCAGCGGAATGTCCTTCAGGACGCCGAGATAGTTCATGGGATTGCGGGATTCGTAGAACTCCTTGCGCTCGGCGTAGTAGCCGCCATAGGCCGCCTTGATGCTTTTCTTGTATTCGCCCTCGCAGAAGGCCCTGATGTCGGCGGGCCCGAAGATGTCGCAGACCGCGCTCACGCGCTTCGGGTGGCGCCCCGCGTAGAGCAGCGCGGACATGCCGCCCATGGAGCATCCGATCACGGGGAAGCGGCCCAGATCCATCTTCAGGGCCGCGGCAAGATGCGCCAGCATCGCGTCGATGTCCTTTTCCGCCTGGGCGTTGAACCAGGTGGCGTGGAGCGGAGGGACGGCGACGACGATGTTCCGCTCGGAGCAAAGGCGGCGGAACTTCGCGAAGCCAGGAGACCCGAAGTTGCCCGCGGTGCCTGGGGCGGCGCCGCGGCCGTGCAGGAAGAGGAGGAAGCGGGCGGGCTTCCCGATCTGGAATCCCTCGGGCAGGAAGAGATAGCCCTTCCTTCCGTCGCCGAACTGGAAGGTGCCTGTCTTCGGTGCCGCCTCCGTCGCCTCGCCGAGGCGCTGCAGGGTGGTCGGGGAGAGGATGGCGCACTGGGACTGGGGCACGACTGGAAGCAGCCCGCTGCCGACGGCGTAGCTGATGACGGCGACGCTGCCGTCGGCGAGCTGGACGGCGGAGGGATAGCCGCTGTCGGTGTTGCCGCTGTCCCACGAGATGAAGGCGGAGTGCCTCGGATTCCAGGTCCTGCCGTGGTCGTGGCTGATGGCGACCTTGATGCCGTAGGGGCGGATACGGTGGCCGAAGGCCGCGAAGAGCCGCCCGTCGGCGAGTTTGACGATGGTGGCGGGGTGGATACCCTTGGGCATCAGCGGTTCGGGCTTGCTCCAGGTCTCGCCGTTGTCGGCCGAGCGCAGCAGGAGGCTCGCCTCGTGGCTGCGGGCGATGGCGAGGAGGCGGCCAGGGGCGGTCTCGACGAAGGCGACCTCGCTGCAGGAGGCGATCACCTTCGGGGGCTGCCACGTCCTCCCGCCGTCGGTCGAGCGGAGGAAGCCGCCGCCCTTCCAGTACCACGGCACGAGGAGGTCGCCGTTGGCGAGGGTGATGCCCTGGCCGTAGACGCTGGAGTCAGGGTAGCCCTCGAAGACGATGGGGCGCTTGGGGCTCCAGGTCCTGCCGCCGTCCGCGGATTCCGTCTGGAACAGGGAGAAATGGCCGTATTTCAGGTTGTAGTCGCCCTTTTCGTTGTAGGCGTTGTTCTCGGCATAGAGGACGATGATGCGGCCGTCGCGCGTCACGAGCGCGGCGGGGTTGCGGTCGTCGTATTTGCTGTCGGCGACCACCGTCGGCTTGCTCCAGGTCCTCCCGCCGTCCTCGCTGTGGATCCAGTCGAGGCGGCCGCCGATGCCGACGTGGGTGGCGCCCGCGCGGATCACCGCGCCGAGCCGCTGTCCGCCCAGATGGAGCAGCACGGGGAAGTAGCCGCAGTTGCGGGAGGCGAGGACGCGCGGCACCTCCAGGCGGCGCGTGCCGCCGTCCTCAGGGGTGTCGTAGGTCATCTTGAACTTCGAGTCGTCGGCGGGGGTGCCGCTGACCTCGAAGTCGTCGAAGGCGAGGACGCCCATGCCAGAGCGCAGCCCGACGCGCCCCTCCGCGAGCACGCCGTCCTCCTTTTCGAGGACGACCTTGCCGTCGAGGCGGACGGTGATCTTCTTCCCGACCGCGGTGACTTCGCCCTCATGCCAGACGCCAGGGGCGATCTTGACGCCCTCCGCACGCGCGACCACGATCCAGATCGTGTTCGTGGAGCGCCGCGCCAGCACGACCTGCGAGTGGAGCACGTCATAATGGACCCAGTAGAAGTTGAAGCAGTCCTTCGCGCGGAAGACGAGCCCCGCCGCGCGGACGAGGGAGGCGCTGCCCTGGGGGTTGAAGCGCACCTTCAGGCGGCAGTCGCGGAAGGACTTCTTGTCCAGGAACATCAGTCCGCCGTTGAACATCTGGTCGAGGTGGCGCACGGCGCCGCCCTTGAACTCCCACTTGCCGCTGTGGACGACCCAGTTGGGCGCGCCGCTGGCGAGGGCGTAGTTGTCGAAGGAGTCCTTGAAGGAGACGGGCGCGGCGGCGAGGGAGATGACGGCGAGCAGAAGCGGCAGGATGGCTTTCATGATTCGATGCGCTTGTGGGTTGGGAAACGGCGGGACGGCAGGCGGACGGGCTACGACACCACGAAGTCCAGCGTGTATTCGCCAGGGGCGACGCGGTATTTCTCCTGGAGGGCGGGGCCGCAGCTGCGGGTGCCGACGCCGCGTTGGACGGCGTCCAGATGCAGGAACCACCGCCGCTGCGGGGGCAGTTCATGCCAGTGGCGCGCCGCGAAGAGCGCCGTGTCGGCGTATGGCAGGATGGAGAACTCGAAGGGGGCGGCGAGGGCCGCGATGCGCAGTGGCGATGCCTGGCCGCGCAGAACCAGTTCCCGCACCTGCGTGCGGTTGCCTGCGCTCTGCGGCATGATGTAGTTTCCAGGCAAATCCCGGATGGCGGCGGCATGGCGCCCGAAGAGCGCGGCGGCGTCGCGGTCGCAGTAGTTCTCGTGGGGGCCGAGGCCAGCGTATTCGACCTCGTCGAAGCCGAGGGGGAGTTCCCACAGCAGGCCGACGCGCGGGAGATCCTCGAAGGCCTGCGGCACCACGAAGCGGTTCTCGACCTGGATGCGGCCGCCATCGAGCGCCGTGAGACGCATCTCGTGGAGAATCGCGGCGCCGTCAATCCCCGGCGCGGTGACGCGGCGAACCACCAGCGCCGCGCGGCCCGTGGCCTCGACTCCGGCGACCGTCGCCTGCATTCGGTCATAGCCCAGCCTGCTCCACACGTCCGCAGGGCGTCCCGCGTTGTTCAACTGCGGCAGCCGATGCCCGTCATTGTCGGTCGGCGCGCGGTAGAACCACGGCTCCAGCCCCGACATTTCCTCCCCGCCGCGCTGCCAGAGGGCCTCGCCCGTCCCGCGCCGAATGGCGACCGACAGCGGACCAGACTCCAGCAGAATCCCGTTGGACGATGAGGTCAGGATGCCTGGCGCGCCGCCACGGGGGACGGGAGGCGCGGCCAACTGGATCGGCAGCGCGAACTGCTCGTGGGCGACCTCGAAACCCGCCTCCGCGTGCCACGCGCCGCGTTTCAGCAGCACGCGGAAGGTCAGGTGGACGAGGCGGCCCCGCCAGCGCTTCCAGTCGGGGTAGCCGACCCGCAGGCGCGCCCTGGCGCGGAACTCCGCGGGGATCCTCGGCATGGGCAGGGCGCGGGTCTGGACGACGCGGCCGTCCACCAGGAAGTCGCACTGCAGCCTGAAGGCGCTCCAGTCGCTGAAATACTGGCGGTTCTCGAGTTCGAAAATCCCCTGGGCGAGGTCGACCGCCGCGAAGCGCACTGGCTGCGCGAGATATTTGTATTCGAAGAGGCCAGGATGGACGTCGCGCTCGGCGCCGACGAGGCCGTCGCAGACGAAGTTGCCGTCGTTGGGTTCGTCGCCGAAGTCGCCGCCGTAGGCGAGAGATTCCCGCCCTGTCTTCTTGTCGCGTTTGTAGAGCGCGTGGTCGCACCACTCCCAGATGAAGCCGCCCTGGAGGCCCTCGCAGGTATCGAAGGCCTTGAAGTAGTCCTTGAGTTCGCCGTTGCTGTTGCCCATCGCGTGCGAATACTCGCACATGATGTAGGGGCGCGGGTCGGCAGCGGCGATGCGGCTCCATTCGTGGAGCTTCGACACGGGCGGATACATCGGCCCCACGATGTCCGTGAGGAAGAGGTTGCGGCCGGGGATCGTGCGATAGACGGGGCTGTACATCGCCCCCTCGTAGTGGACCAGGCGGGACGGGTCGCGGAAGCGCACATAGCCCGCCATCGCGGCGTGGTTCGGGCCGCAGCCCGATTCGTTGCCGAGGCTCCAGACGAGCACCGACGGGTGGTTCTTGTCCCGCTCGACCAGATGGGCCGCGCGCTCCACGTAGGCGGGCGCCCAGACGGGATTGTGGCTCAGGCTGCGGTAGAAGGCGTGGTTCTCAAGGTTCGCCTCGTCCCAGACGTAGAAGCCGTATTCGTCGCAGAGGTCGTAGAACGCGGGGTCGTCGGGATAGTGCGAGGTGCGGATCGCATTGATGTTGAAGCGGCGCATCAGCGTGAGGTCGCGCACCATGTCCGCGCGGGTCAGCGTGCGCCCCGTGCGCGGATTGGACTCATGGCGGTTCACCCCGTGGATCCGCACTGGCTGTCCGTTGACCAGGAGTCTGCGCTGGCTGATCTCCACGCGGCGGAAGCCGACGCGCACGGCGGTGTGCTCCACCTCGCGGCCATCTGGATCGACCAGCGCGACCGCGAGTTTATACAGCACGGGATGCTCCGCGCTCCACGCCCGAATCCCCGGCAGCGCGCACTCCATGCATTCGTCGGGAATGCCCGCACCCGCCAGATCGCCGTCGATGCGGCAGCCCACGGCCGCGCACTCCAGGGGGAAGCCGCGCACCGCCTTCCCCGAGGCGTCGTAGAGCCGAGCCCGCAGGCGCCACCCGCGCACCGCCTCCCCAGGCGCCCCGAAGCGCACCGCCCCCTGCACCTTCAGGTGCCCCGTGCGGCAGTCCTCCTCCAGCGTCGCGCACGCGAAGAGGTCCGCGATGTGCGTGGCGGGACGGCTCGCCAGATAGACCTCGCGCACGATGCCGCCGTGCCACCACATGTCCTGGTCCTCGATGTAGTTCGCGTCCGACCATTTGACCACCAGCACACACAGGTCGTTGCCCCCCGCGCGGCAGAAGTCCGTGATGTCGAACTCGTGCGCGCCCCGCGAATCCTTCGCGAAGCCGACGTCACGCCCGTTCACCCGCACCGCAAAGCAGCTCTCCACCCCGTCGAAGTGCAGGATCACGCGGCGCCCCCGCCATCCCTTCGGAACGGTGAAACTCCGACGGTAGATCCCCGCAGGGTTCTTCCTCGGAACCTGCGGCGGCATCTCGCCATACGGCATCTTGACATTGGTGTAGTGCGGACGGTCAAAACCCTGCACCGTCCACGCCCCGGGAACCGCGATCTCATCCCAGCCGACGCATTCCGCGTCCAGATCCCCGTCCGTGAGAACCGCTGGATCCTCCACATACCGAAACCGCCACCGCCCCGACAGCGACATGCAGTTCGGACCATGCTCCGCCGTGCCCGCGCACGACAGCGCCTCCGCCTCCGTGCTAAACGAAAAACACGTCGCACGCACTGGCAGCGTGCCAGCGCTCAACGTCTCGGGCGACTGCCAAAGCAGACTCTGCAGCAACATGGAGCTCTCCCCTGTGGCAATGGTTTGCATCAATGACCTAACCTTTCCCATATTATAATTGTTTTTTATGACAATTCAAGGTTTTTTGGCCGATTCCCAGGCAAAATCACGCCGCGGCAACGATATTTGTCATAAAAATGCCCCGCGTGCTGGGGGACCCCGGACCCCGGACCCCGGACCCCGGACCCCGGACCCCGGACCCCAGACTCCAGACCCCAGACCCCAGACCCATCGGGGAGCCCAGCGTTCCGTGCCGCCCCAAAATTGGGGCGGGAAATGACCCCGGACCCCAGACCCCAGACCCATCGGGGAGTCCAGCGTTCTGTGCCGCCCCAAATGGGGCGGTTCATTATGAGTTTTGCAAGATTATGTAGCACTAAATTATTGGCAAGAGCCTGCGCATACTCCTGCCTTCTGCCTTATGGCAGCAGCTTTACAGGAATGCTATGTTCCCCAAGAGGGTCGGTAAAACCGCCATTTCGGGAAGCAAGGCGACTTCGTGAAATCTGGCAATGCGCGGCCACCGTGGAGAAACGCGGCATTCCCGCCCGGGGAAGCCCCCGCAAGGGGGCGCCGGAGCATAGCCAGGGGTGGAGCGAGCCGCGAAGCGGCGAGCGGAACCCCTGGAAGGGCGCCGCAGACAGGCTGGCGCC